>JAEEGK010014456.1_pt1 | contig 17636 bp, 19 predicted proteins | sample 8958771 | NCBI WGS metagenome assembly JAEEGK01 (sample SAMN16246547, study PRJNA631951) | gut metagenome | biome: gut microbiome; feature: rumen; material: SC-attached | host: Bos | place: Iran: Karaj | collected 2018-10
ATCCGTTTCCAACTTTTATGTCCCCCATATTGAAACCCTCTGGGTGCAAAGCATGTATGCATGCATCCCTGCTAACAGAACTGAGGTTATAATATAAATACAGTTGCCCTCAAAACTGAATAATCCAGACGGGAAATCGTATATAAGGGGGAAGATACGGACATCCATCAGAGGGTCAATGCGACCTCACGGAATCCATCATAATCTTCAGCCTTCTCGCATCCAGATTCCTGTCTATCGAGCACGAGCAGGAGTAGATGAAATCGTACCCGTCCGTTTGCTCCAATACGTACTCGGTATCCTCGCGTACCTTTTTATCAGGTCCGAGGTAGATCGTGGTGGACGTGTCTATACCACCCATCACGGAAGTCCTTCCGTCGGTGAGCTGGCACATTTTTTTGTGGTCGCAGTTCTCGCCGTAGTATATGCAGTCGAAACCCGCATTGATGAACCCGTTCAGTGCGGCCGTACCCGGTTCCTCGGTGAATGTCCCGTGGGGATGGAATATGATCGGCATGTCCGCTTCGTGAAGGGTCCTGATCATATCCCTGAGCGAAGGGATGCACACCTCGCGTACTGCCTCGATACCTATGAGGTCAACGTTGTCGTAGGCGCCGGGTATGACGGAGCAATCGGACTCCGTCTCATTCGCATGCCTTCCCGCAAGGATGTCGCAGCATCCTTTCGTGAACGTCATGATGTCCCTGACGTAATCCATGTCGGAGAGGAGGTCCATCATCAAGGGTTCCAGCCCTCTCAGGATGGCGGAGAACAGGAAGGGGGAGGGGATATAGGCCGCGACTGCGGCATCGGGATCCATCTCCCTGATGAGGTTGTTGGAGCGTATTATCTCGTCCGCTGTGGCGCAGTGGATCTCGGATATCTCGTGATTATACAGTTCCGCAGGGTCGGCGAACGCCGCCTTGTCGATCATCGGCGGGCGGTCGTCGAATTGGACCGTCTTCGCTCCGAAGATCCTAGTGTCCATGCAGATCATGGATCCCGGGACCGCATCATGCCCGAGGAACCTCCTGCCTGCGCATATCGATCTGGCGGATTTCTCCCCGTCGAATCCTGTGCCGTATACCTCGGAGACGGAGTATCCAGCGATGCCAGTACCGAACGACGTGTCGAAGATGAATGACGGGATGCCCGTGTGCGCCTGCATGCGCAGGCAGCTCAGGAAGTTCTCCTTGGGATTCATGCGAGCAGATGGTCCTTGATATGCTGGGTCTTCTCGTCCTGCTTCTTCATCACGAACGGGTTCTCGCCGAAGACGCATCCTGCTTCCTCGATCATCCTCAGGGCGGTGTCGTGGTCGAACAAGGACCATCTCAGCATGCTGATGTTGTTGTCGCGCGGGTTCGCGCCGGTCTCCACGGATATGTGGTCCGACCCCCAGAGAAGGCCCTGTTTGACTGCGGGATGTACGGCTATTGTCCATCTGTTGCCGCATATCAGGCGTGCCACCGCGACGACCTGCGCCAGTCTGCGGTCCGAGATCTCGGGCATGCCCTCGTACTTGGTGCCGGGGACGTTCACGCGTCTCATGATGCACATCCCGTCCACGTTAAGTGACTGGTAGAGGATGAACAGGTCCGCTATCTCCTCGGGGGTGTGGTCGATCCCGATTGGGTCGATGCCCGACGATACCCTGAGTCCGGCCGCCTTGGCGTTCCTTATGGTCTCGGAACGGGTCTCCACTGACAACGGGGTGTCGATTCCTTCCCTGAGCCTCACCGCGTGATATACCGCGTTGATCCCGGCGTCCTTCAGCATCTTGGCCTTCTCGGGGGTAAGCTCCCCGGTGTTTCCTGAAAGCGCGAACTCGTAGCCGAGCTCCTTCCTTATCCTCTTGGCCAGATTCGCTAGTCTCTCGATGGGGTAGAACTCGGTGGTGCGCAGGGTGAACTGGTAGAACCCCCTCTTCCTGAGGTCGGTTATCAGCTGTACGGCCGTATCGTCGCTGATCTCGTATTCCTTCGTGATGAGGCCGACCTTCTCTCCGAGCGAGCAGAAGTCGCAGCTCATCTTGCACGGACGGAGATCGAGTCCGATGGAGCTACCCAGACGTGCGACGTTGCCGGAATAGTGTTCCTTCACCTTCCTGGCGGTCTCTCCGAGATAGTCGCATTCCTCGCTGTCGGGATCTATCGACAGCAGCGCGATCATCTCGTCCCTCGTAAGGTCCTCGCAGCGGAGCGCCTTGTCCCTGCAGCGGTCGATAATAGCTTTGACGTCACCGTCCACTTTCACACCTGTCCACGGATGTTGTTCGGATTACTTATTGATTGGGTCTGGTCGATAATAAATCAGTCTGAAGTAAAACGGCTCATGTGGCCTCCCGCCGGCAAACCCAGATGTAATCATTAAATAGCAGTTCTCCGTTAATCCCTTGCCGTGCTATATGTTAGCACGCTACAAGGTGAAAAAGATGTCCTTCCTAGGTATCCCCGATCCCATGATCTGGCTTTCGTACGTCGGCTGCTTCGCCTGCGTGCTGTTCTGCCTGGTATGGGGTCATTTGAAAGACAAGGAGTTTGAAGACGATGGCGAGTGAGGGAGTAAATCTCGTTACGTTCTCCGTCATGGCCATTCTGTTCATAATAGCCACGCTGGCACTTGGCTGGTACGGTTACAAGAACACCAAGAAGGACAATCAGGCTTATCTCCTGGGAAGGAACAAGACGAATGCGGTGATTATCGCCTTGTCCTACGGTGCGACGTTCCTCAGCGCATCCGCGGTCATCGGTTTCGGCGGACAGGCTGCCGTCCACGGTGCCACGCTGATGTGGTTATGTTTCCTCAATCTTATGATCGGGGTGGCAGTGGCGTTCATCGTCTTCGGAGGACGCACCCGCCGTCTTGGAAAGAGACTGAAGGCATCCACCTTCGCGGATCTGCTCGGTAAGGCGTACAGGTCCAGGAACATCCGTCTTTTCACCGCGATTCTGATCATCGTCATGATGCCGATCTACTGTGCGGCCGTCCTCAAGGGAGGAGTGAACTCCCTGGCGGTCATCACCGGGCTGGATTACAACGCGATGCTGATTACGCTCTCGCTGGTCGTAGCGATCTACGTCGTCGCCGGAGGAGTGATCGCCGTCATGTACAACGATGCCCTGCAGGCCGTCATCATGTTCGCAGGTATGGTCGTCATCTTCGTTGTGACGATCTCCGCCGTCGGTTTCGACGGGTTCGAGAGGCTCACCGACCTCTACGATGCCGGAGAGCTCGTACAGGCGAAGGCCCTGCCCGGAGCGAACGGATGGACCCGTTTCGCCGACTTCGGCTCCGCCGAGTGGCTAACCGTGGTCACCACTTTCCTGCTGGGTGTCGGTATCGGATGCCTGACGCAGCCCCAGCTGGCGGTCAGGTTCATGTCCGCCAAGGACGACAAGACCCTCAACCGCTCCATGGCCATCGGAAGCATATTCATCATGGTCATCGTCGGTTCCGCGTACACCTGCGGTACCCTGTGCAACGTGTACTTCTACGACGAGTTCGGAATGAGCGCGATCCAGTACGTCACCGACGGAACGGATTTCATTATCCCAACATTCATCGTTAATATCTTCAAAGATATGACCTTCGGCGACGTGTTCGTATCGCTGTTCCTCGTGTCCCTGATCTGCGCATCCATCTCCACCATCAGCGGTCTGATGCACACCATCGGTTCCGCGGGAGGATACGACGCGTTCTCCACAATCAAGTCCTGGAGGAGCAAGGTCGATAAGGATGAGACATCCGTCAACGTCAACCGTATCGTCACCGTGATCATGATGATCATTGTCGTTGTGTACTGTTACTACATGCCTTCGGACATCATCGCGAAGGCGACATCGGTCTTCATGGGACTGACCGCCGCAGCGCTGCTTCCGGCGTACGTCCACGCGATCTACTCCAAGAACCCCTGCAAGCCCGCGGCCGTCGCGAGCATAGTCGCGGGAACGGTATCGTACCTGTTCTGGGCGCTGTTCATCAACTCGGGGACGTCGATCTTCCTGCCGATCTACAAGTTCTTCACAGGGGACGCTGTCATATTCGACGGGCTGATCAAGTACGTAGACGCACTGGTCGTCTCGCTCCCGCTGTCCATCGTTGTCATGGTGGTCACCCTGGCGATCTGCAGGTCGAAGGAGAGGTCCGTGCAGGATGCGCCCGCTGCGGCAGCGGTATCGGAGTGAAGTCTCCGAATCAAACCACTTAATCCCAACCATTTTACGAATTTCGAATATTCGTTACGAATAATTCAGAAATTCACATTTTTTCCATCATTTTCGTAGGGAAAATTATCGATTTACTGCGATTCCTTTAAATGGAATAAATAAGATGTGCCCCCAAGTTGGTCTAACTATGGACATGGAACTAGTTTGGCACGGAAGAGGTGGCCAGGGAGTGGTCACCGCTAGCGAGATCCTTGCCGAGACTGTCGTGGGAGAGGACAAGTACGTCAAAGCATTCCCCGAATTCGGTCCGGAAAGGATGGGTGCGCCCATCAGGGCATTCACCAGGATTTCAGAGAAGCCTATCAGGGTCCACACCCAGGTGTACGAGCCTGATATCGTCATCGTTCTCGACGGAACGCTCATCGGGAAGGTCGATGTCGCCAAGGGACTGAAGAAGGGAGGAATCATCCTCGCCAACTACGCAGGCACCCCTGCGGAGCTGAAGAAGGCCCTCAACACCGACGCCGAGTGCCACACCGTCAACGCGACCAAGATCTCCATGGAGGAGATCGGAAGGCCGGTCGCCAACACCTCGATGCTCGGAGCGCTCATCAAGCTCTCCCCCATCGTGTCGTACGAGGCACTGGAGTTCCAGATCGTTTCCAAGTTCACCGGCAAGCTGCCGGAGAAGGCGATCAAGAAGAACCTCGCCGCTCTCAAGAGGGCATACGAGGAGGTGCAGTGAAATGGATCACAACGACATGATCATCGGATCCCGTGTACAGGGCGGGACCGCGGAGATGTTCGAGACGGGAGACTGGAGATCCGTCACGCCCGTCGTCGACAGGGACACATGCATCGACTGCATGACCTGCTGGATTTACTGTCCCGACGACTGTATCATCGTGGAGGACAACAAGATGGTGGGATTCAAGCTGACCCACTGCAAGGGATGCGGAATCTGCGCCAAGATGTGTCCCAAGAACGCAATCACAATGTCATCGGAGGAGTGAATATGGGAGATTTGGCAATCAACGGAGACAGTGCAATCGCACTCGCATGGAAGCAGATCGACCCCGACGTGTGCGCGGCATACCCGATCACGCCTCAGACCATCATCGTGGAGAAGTTCTCCGACTACGTCGCCAACGGCGAGGTCGGTACCGAATTCGTCTGCGTGGAGTCCGAGCACTCCGCTCTGACCGTGTGCACATCCTCGTGCTCCGCAGGGGCCAGGACGTTCACCGCGACATCCTCGCAGGGACTCGCGTACATGTGGGAGATGCTCCCCATCACCGCGGCCATGAGGGTACCGCTCATCATGGCGGTCGCCAACAGGGCCATCAGCGGACCTATCAACATCCACAACGACCACGGAGACGTCATGTCCGCCAGGGACTGCGGATGGGTCCAGCTCTTCTCCGAGAACGTGCAGGAGGCCTACGACATGGCCGTGCTCGCACCCAGGATCGCGGAGCACCCGGACGTCCAGCTGCCCACCATGGTCAACCTGGACGGATTCATCCTCACCCACGCCATCGAGAGGATGAAGCCCCTCGCCGACTCCGTCGTCAAGGACTTCGTCGGAGAGTTCAAGCCCTTCAAGCCCCTGCTCGACATCAAGAACCCCGTGTCCCACGGACTCATGGACGGACCCGAGTTCTACATCGAGCACAAGTACCAGATGGTACAGGCGATGCAGAAGGCCAAGAACGTCATCAAGGACGTCTTCGCGGAGTTCGAGAAGATCTCCGGAAGGAAGTACAACCTCGTGGAGGAGTACAAATGCGATGACGCAGAGGTAGTCGCCGTCGTCCTCGGTTCCGCGTTCGGAACCATGAAGGCAGCGGTGGACGGACTCCGCAAGAACGGCGTCAAGGTCGGCCTCATCATGCCCCGCGTGTTCAGGCCGTGGCCCGCTGAGGAGATCGCCCAGGCGCTCGACGGAAAGAAATCCGTCATCGTCATGGACAAGCACCTCTCCATCGGAGCCTACGGACCCATGTTCCCCGAGGTCACCGCGGCCCTCAACGGCTGCAAGAAGATCCCGAAGGCATTCAACTTCGTCTACGGACTCGGAGGAAAGGATGTCAGCGTCAAGGCGTTCCAGCAGGTATTCACGGACGTCATCGACGGAAAGGCAAAGACCGTCAACTATGTGGGGGTGAAAGAATGAGCTCCAAGCCGCTCAAGGACCTGATCAAAGGGGATGTGAAGCTCACATCCGGTCACAGGCTCTGCGCAGGATGCGCGGAGAGCATCATCGCCAGGCAGGTGCTCATGAGCACCGACAAGCCCATCGTCGCATCATCCGCGACGGGATGCTTCGAGGTATCCACCACCATCTTCCCCTATTCCGCATGGAACATCCCGTGGGTCCACACCGCGTTCGGTAACGGAGCCGCTACCGGAGCAGGAGTGGAGGCAGCATACCAGTCCCTTAAGAGGAAGGGAAAGATCAAGGAGGAGATGAGGTTCGTCACCTTCGGAGGAGACGGAGCCACCTACGACATCGGATTCCAGGCACTGTCCGGAGCCGTCGAGAGGGGACACCAGATGATGTACGTCTGCTTCAACAACGAGGCGTACATGAACACCGGTATCCAGAGATCCGGAGCCACCGGATTCGGTGCCTCGACCACCACGTCGCCTGCCGGTTCAGTCGTGCAGGGAAAGACCGAGTACCCCAAGGACCTCACCATGATCCTGGCGGCACACGACATCCCCTACGCGGCACAGGTCTCGCCCCACAACTGGCGCGACCTCGTGGAGAAGTGCGGCAAGGGATTCGAGTGCGGCGGACCCGCGTTCATCAACGCGCTGTCGCCCTGCCCCAGGGGATGGAGGTTCGCGTCCGAGGACGGGATGGTCATCGCCAAGCTCGCTGTGGAGACCTGCGTATGGCCTCTCTACGAGTTCGAGAACGGCAAGTTCAGGCTCACCGCGGAGTCCAAGAGGATCGCCGAGGGCCACGTCGAGAAGAAACCCGTCATCGAGTGGTTCAAGGCACAGGGAAGGTACAAGCACCTCCTGTCCGAGGACAACGCCCACATCGTCGAGCAGGTCCAGGCCGAGATCGACCGCAAGTGGAAGAAGCTTATCGCGCTCTCGAAGCTCGAGTACTGAGCAATAAACAGGACGGGGCAACCCCGTCCTTCCTTATTGTTTTTCGAATGTGCCAGATGTTGTTGGCACGGGTGTTCTCACAGTATGCTGACCGCGTCGGCGGTCATCAGTGGGGGACGTATCGATCTAAGACCGTGCAGGAGAATGGACCCCGTCGCCGGCGTGCCGGCGGAAGGGAATATAAAGGTGAAAGGGGGACGTGCCCCCTGTTTCGGTCTCAGACGAGGGTGACGAGAGCGTCGACCGCCCAGCAGCCCTTGCCCTCGTCTCCGACGATGACGGGGTTGATCTCGAGCTCCTTGATCTCGGGGTTCTCCATGGAGATCTTGACGAGCTTCCTGATCGTGTCCTTCATGGCGTCGATGTCCGACTTCGCCATTCCGCGTGCACCGGACATGAGCTTGTAGGCCTTGGTGGACTTGATCATCTCGTCCAGCTCCTCCTCCGAGAACGGAGCGAGGGCCTGCGAGATCTCCCTGAGGATCTCCACGAAGATTCCTCCGAGACCGAACGAGATGACGGGTCCGAACTGCGGGTCGCGGATCATGGACAGGATGACCTCCTTTCCGGAGACCATCTGCTGGATCGAGACTCCCACGAGCTTCGCGTCGGGCTTGGCCTTGGCGCAGGACTCCATGATCTTGGTGTAGGATGCCTTCGCGTCCGCCTCGTTCTTGACGCCGACGACGACTCCGCCGACATCGGTCTTGTGCTGGATGTCGGGGGAGATGATCTTCATGACGACGGGGTAGCCGATCTTGTTGCATGCTGCCGCGGCCTCTTCGGCGGAAGCGACGGTGGCCTCTCCGGGTACGGGGAGCTCGTATGCCTTGAAGATCTCCTTACCCTCTGCCTCGGTGAGTGCCTTCCTTCCCTCTTTGGCCGCAAGTGCCAGTATCTCCTGGGCCTTGGCCCTTCCGGACTTCTTGGGCTCGATCATGGGGGTGCAGGGGATCTGTCCGCGGACGGTGTACTTCCTCAGCACGTCGAGCGCGTGGACCGCCCTGTCGGGCGTGGGGTATGTGGGCAGGCCTCCTGCCCTGGTGATGCGTGCGGCGGCCGCGCACTTGGTACCTCCGGCCCAGCAGACCGCGATCGGGACCTTGATGTCGTCCTTGATCCTGACGAGGTTCTCCGCGACGGCCTCGAGGTCGGCGGTGTCGAGGGGCGATCCCATGACGACGAGTCCTCCCACTGAGGGGTCCTCCTGGACGATCCTGATGGTCTTCTCGAAGTACTCGGGCTTCGCGTCTCCCCTAACATCGATGGGGTTGGTGACACCGGCGATGGTGGGCACGTCGGTCTTGATCCTCTGGATGGTCTCATCCGTGAGCTTTGCCGCACCGATGTACTCGGCGTTGTACGCCGCGTCCGCGGACATGACACCGAGCCCTCCGGCGTTGGTGATGATTCCGATCTTGTCCTTGTCCATGTGGTCGAAGGCGTGGAACATGGCGAACGAATCGTAGAGATCGTCCAGGTCCTTCGCCCTGTGGATGTTGAGCTTCCTGAACACGACGCTGTTGACCGCATCGGATCCGGCGAGCGAACCGGTGTGCGAGGATGCCGCCGCGCCTCCGGCTGCGGTGGATCCGGCCTTGAAGATGACGATGGGCTTCTTCTTCTTGATGCCGCTGATGGCATCGACGAAGTGGCGTCCGTTGGAGATTCCCTCGCAGTACATTCCGATGACCTTCGTGTCGGGGTCCTCGGCGAGAGCGGGGAACAGGTCCGCCTCGTCCACGTCGCACTTGTTACCGAATGTGATGAACTTCGCGATTCCGACTCCGGTGTCGACCGCCCAGTCGAGCATCGAGGAACCGACCGCTCCGGACTGCGAGAAGATCGACAGGTTGCCTGCCTTGGGCATGGCCTTGGCGAAGGTGACGTTGACCTTGTTCTTGGGGTCCATGTTACCGAAGCAGTTGGGTCCGAGGATCCTGATGCCGTACTCCTTGGACTTGGCGACGAGCTGTTTCTCGAGTTCGGCTCCCTCGGGGCTGTCCTCCTTGAATCCTGCTGTGAGGATGATGGCATAGCCGATGCCGGCCTTCTTGAGGTTGTCCATCTCGGGGATGACGAAGGTCGACTTGATGCTGATGACAGCGAGGTCGATGGGCTTTCCGACGTCGAGGACGCTCTTGTATGCCTTGATGCCCTGGATCTCATCGGCCTTGGGGTTGATGGGATAGAGCTTGGACTGGTCGAAACCTGCGTTCTTGAGGTTGAAAACGAGCATTCCGCCTATCTTGGTGACATCGTTGGATGCACCGATGATAGCGATCGATTCTGGTTTAAGGAAACCTTTCATGAGGGCGAATGTTGCTATCTATTAATATACTTTCCACAATGACCAGCATGCAGATAGGTATTTTTCGTAGAAGTGATTTCAATTACGATTCTTTTTCGAATGAAATCATCATATTATCGTAAAGAATTTTACGAAATTCGTATGACAAAACGGTGATGCGATACGTTTTTCGAATAATTGACGAAATCGATAATCGTCAATCGTCGAATGATATCATCGGATAGGGCGGGCGATGTTTATTAATGCGCGCGCCAATGTACGGACAAACGCTTACAGGTGCGCAGATGGGGATTCTTTCGCTGAGGAACGACAGGATAGCCAGCCCGTCCTTCTGGATGGCGGGTGTGGTATTGGTGGGTCTGGCTGCCACCATGGTACCCTGCATCATCGTCTCCCTCATCTACGGGGAGAGTCTCTCGCCCTTCCTCATCCCGTTCGTCATCTATGCGGTCCTCGGCGGCGTGTTCCTGCTCGTGTTCGACATGGGATTCGTACGTCCAGCCAACGTCCTGGTCATGCTGGCGGTCATCTGGGCGACATCCATAGGTCTGGGGATGATCCCGTTCTGTCTGGGCGGTATGGACATCATCGACGCGCTCATGGAATCCGCCAGCGGATACACCACGGCAGGATGCAGTACGATCTCCGATTACGGCGCATGGTCCAATGGGATCATGTTCTACAGGAGTCTCAGCAACTGGATCGGCGGAATCATGATCATCTTGATCGTCATGATCATCTTACCTATGGCCAACGTGGGCAACAGGACCCTCGTCAGCAACGAGATGTCCGGTTCGGGTACCGCGAGTATGTCCGTCAGGATCAGGGATGCGGCGCTTCAGTTCGCGCTCATCTATATCCTGCTCACGGGGATCATGTTCGTTCTGCTCATCATCACTGGCACAGGGCCCTTCGATGCCATGTCTCTCTCGCTCTGTACCGTGTCCACAGGAGGACTCATCTCAGGGGACATGGAGATAAACATCCCCGCCAGGATCATCCTCATGGTATTCATGTTCCTGGGAGGGACCAATTTCTACCTGCACTTCAAGGCGATCATTCTGCGCAAGCCGGGCGTATACCGTCAGAGTAGCGAGTTCATGGGCCTGCTGTTCTGGTGCTTCGTGATGTCGATCGTCATGTACATAATAGTCGAGCCGTACTCCGACGTCAATCCCCTGGAGACCTATCTGGGTTCGCTGTTCGGAGTGATATCGTCATCGACCACCACCGGATACACGCTGCCGCAGATGGACACGTGGCCGAAGGTGGCCATGATCATCATGTTCGCGCTGGCGTTCGTCGGGGCATCCTCGGGATCGACATCCGGAGGAGTGAAGATATCGAGGTTCATCGTCCTGCTGAAGTACATCAGGAGCAGTTTCAGCCGTGTGGTCTATCCCAACAACGTCAGCGAGGTATATGTCGACGGTTCGCCCGTATCCAACGACTACGTGCGCATGTGCATGGTGGTCATCTTCATGTTCATGGTGACCATCTGCGTGTTCGTCGTGATATTCATGCTGAGCGGCGTGGACTCCGTCTCGAGCATCGAGGTCGTACTGGCGATGATCACGTCGCTGGGTACCGTGGATGTCGAGATACAGTTCATGTCCCCCTTCCTGAAGGTCATGATGGTCATCATGATGTGGGCGGGACGTCTCGAGATCCTGGTCGCATTGGCGATGCTCTCGCCCAGGGTATGGATGGATCACATCAGGGACGTCGGCCACAAGCTCAGGGAGCACCTGTGATCATTTCTTGCAGAAACTGATGATCTGGTCCACGAACTCCGTCCTGGTGGATTGGCCTCCCAGGTCCTCGGTCATGTAGCCTCTCCTGCAGACGGAGCTGATGGCGTCCTCGAGCTTCTGGGCCTCCTCGGTCATGCCGAAGTGCCTGAGCATCAGGGCCCCGGACATCAGCGAACCTATCGGGTTCACCTTGTCCATACCAGCGATCTCCTGCATCGGTCCGTGGTCCGGTTTGAAGACTGCGGACTCGCGGTCGTAGTCCTCCACCGCGGTGAGGTACGGTCCGCCGACGAATGCCGCCATCATGTCGCTGATCAGACGGTTGTAGACCAGAGGGGCGGTGATGATCTCGAACGGACGTTCTCCTTTCATGAAAACCGGGGCGAACTGTTCGATGCACATCTCGTCGAGGTCGTAACCCGCCTTCCCCAGGGAATCGTAGAAACCGGTCCTGTAGCGGGCGCAGGTCATCTTGTAGAGCTCGCTGTAGTTGACGCAGGTTATCCTGTTGAGCCCGTGGATCTCCGCCATGGTGGCGGCCGTCTCGAACACGTTCCTGCTGTTGTGGTACTGCATCCTCACATGCCTGGTGATACCGTCGACGTCCTCCATCTCCGTGATGGGGTTGACGATCTCGTTGGGCGTTATGACGAATGTGTTCATCTGCCTCTCCGCGATACCTGGCACAACATCCTTGATCCTGTGGATGTGCGTGGTCAGCCCGAGGAACCTTATGAGTTCGTTCTCGGGGTTGACGTATCCCCTCTCGTCGGAATCCGCTATGGTCCCGAGGAGGACGGCATCGCAGTTCCTCGCTCCGTCGAGGAGGGTACGGGACATGGAGTAGCCCTGCTCCTTGTAGTACTTCAGGCCGGCATCGAACCTTATGAACTCGATGTCGTCGGTGAGGGCCGTGATGGCCTTGTGGGTGGCGGAGACCACCTCGGGTCCTACCCCGTCTCCGGGGATGATCATGACTTTCTTCATCAGAGCCTGTCCATGACTGCCGCGTAGATTATCGGGAGGGAGATGGTGGCATCGCCCTCGACGGTCATCTTCTTGGCCTCGGGTTTCACCTTGCCCCAGGAGACCGCCTCGCGGATCTGGGCTCCGGAGAGGGAGCCGTCGAACTCCTGTGCGGTGGTGAGGTATATGCAGTAATCGAGTCCCCCGCGGAACTGGTTCCACCAGATCGCGTGGTGCTTCGAGATGCCTCCGCCGATGAGTATGCCGCCGGTGGTCTTCGCCTTGTCGGTCATCTCGGAGAGCATCTGCTCGTCCGCGAAGAGGTCGATCCTGAACTTCCTGTGGAACTGGTAGTACATCCAGATCTGGCATCCGAAGGAACCGTCGGTGATACCGGGGACGACCACGGGGACGTTGTGCTTGTGGCACTGGTAGAGGAGCGAATCCTCGTTGTTCAGCCTGGCGCCGACCTTGTCGATGATCTCGTGGGTGGACATGGAGTCGACGCCCTCGAAGATCTCCTCGAAGATGGGCAGGAGGTTGTTCTCCAGGACCTCGCCGTAGCACTTGTCGGGGACGAGGACGTTGCCGAGCCTGCTGATCTCGTACTGCTCCCTGAGCGCCTCGTCATCCATCATGAAGTCGCCCTTGTAGTATGCCGCCCACGTCCTGGACAGGTCGTGGTCGAGCGTACCGCAGGTGGTGATTATGAGGTCGACCAGTCCGTTCTTGACCATGTCGACGATGACTCCCCTCGTACCGGTGGACATTATGCATGCGGGGAAGGAGAGGATCTTCAGACAGTCCTTGTCCTTGACCATCTTCTCTACGATGTCCACGGAATCGGCCAGCTTCTGTGCGGTGAATCCTCCGGACGCACCCATCGCCCTGATGAGTTCGTCCACAGTCATTCCCTTCTTGGCCTTGATGTCCTTAACTTCGATGAGTTCTCCGAGTTCCATCTTATTCACTGCACCCGCCATCCTCACGTGCGTAATAAAGGATTCGGTCTCGGACGCTCCGTGTGAAGTGTAATATACCGCAGGGATGTACGCAGGTGCATGATGATCATGAGGCGCAGCATGGAGTATCCCCAGCTCAGGGACGCACTTCGCGGCAAGAGGGTGGCGATATGGACGTGCAACACATGTGCCAGACTGTGCAACGGAGTCGGCGGCAAGGATTCCGCGGAACGTCTTGCGGCCCAACTGAGGAAGGACGGCGTGGACGTGCTCAGCGTCATCGCGGTGTCCGCGTCATGCATCATGGACAAGGTCTGTCAGGCGTCCGAGGACCGCATCGCTTCGATGTGCGACGTGATCGTGACCCTGGTCTGCGACGTCGGTTCCAACTGTGCCAGCATGTGCTTCGACAAACAGATAATCAATCCGGTGGAAACGCTCGGACAGGGCTATCTTGACGAGAACCGCATGCCGGTCCTCGCCGACGGCAGGATAGTGATGATGGGCTGTTCGCCCTTCGTGGACCCCTGATCAATATAAGTGGCGAACGGACACTGTTAAATATAGGTTCTCCATAACTCGCGCATTAAGGAAGGTCCAACATGTATATGCAGACACAGGCAGAGAGGGTTGTGCGCATCCCGCCTTCGGAACTGGGGAACGATCTCGATGCAATCATCGGAAGGATCGCCCAGAAGACATTCGAGGGAAAGCTTGGACAGGACAAATCAGTCACTGTACTCGTGAAGAACGTGAAGCGTGTCGGAGACGGACGCATCGTCCACGGCGACGGAGCCGTCTACCAGAACGTCACCTTCGACCAGATCGTATTCAAGCTCAAGGAGAACGAACTCGTTGAGGGTACCGTTGTCCAGGTGACGAAGTTCGGAGCATTCATCAAGTTCGGACCGCTCGACGGGCTGCTCCACGTCAGCCAGGTGCTCGACGACCGTGTGGACGCCGACCTGGAGAACCAGAGGCTCGTCGGAAAGGACACCGGAAGGTCGCTCTCCGTCGGTGACCGCGTCAGGGCGAGGATCGTCGGAATGGACCTCAACGAGAAGAACGTCCAGGACAGCAAGATCTCGCTGACCATGCGCCAGCCCGGACTCGGAAGGATCGACTGGATCGCAGAGGACGCCAACAAGAAGAAGGGTGAGGCCTGATGGTAGCTCCTGTATACTACGCATGCAAGAAGTGCTCCCGCATCACCGAGGCGGAGGTATGTCCCTTCTGCGATGAGAAGACCACCAGGGACTGGCAGGGATACGTCATCATCAACGACTACGAGAAGTCCGAGATCGCTGCCAAGATGAACATCAAGGCGAACGGAAAGTACGCCCTGAGAGTGAGGGACCGCTGATCGCGATGTCCGGCGGATGGAGGGTCCCTGAGTCAAAGAGGGAGCTCTTCAAGGAGCCGCTGGGAGAGTTCGTGACAGTCGAAGACCTCAGGAAACGTAACGCTGAAAAGACGATCACCGTCGGCGACGTGGTATCGCTGACGATGTGGAAGGAAGGCATGATCCCCGACCTGGCCATCTACGATGGCAGGACGGAGAGGAGGGACATGACCGAGTTCGCGGTCCTCGTCGAAGAACGGGGGCTGGAGAAGGAGGTGGTGTCCAACCCCGCGGGAACCATAACCCGCGAGATGGATGATGCCGTGAGAAACGCTTTAGACCGCGGCCCCAAGCTGATCCGGGTCGACGGGGAGGAGGATCTGGCCCTGATGCCATGCATCCGCCACGCCCCCGAAGGCACCGTGATCGTGTACGGATGGCCGGGGAAAGGGATGATGGCCCTCACCACGGATGCGGCCGTCAAACTCAAGACCGAAACACTCTGGAAAGAGATGGAGGAATTGAAATGAAGATGGAAATAACCAAGAAAGTGCAGAACCCCCTGTTCAAGAGGACGGAGATCTACTTCGTGCTCGACCACGCAGGAGAGGCCACCCCCTCCAGGGGAGCAGTAGTAGAAGAGATCGTCAAGCAGACCAAGGCCGCCAAGGACACCATCGTCATCGACAACATCGAGTCGATCTACGGAAACGGAAAGTCCAACGGATACGTCAAGGTCTACGAGTCGAAGGACGCAGCCCTCGAGTTCGAGTCCGATTACCTCCTCAAGAGGAACGGAATCGCCAAGCCCGAGTACACGCCCGAACCCAAGGCGGAGGAGTGAAAATGGCAGCAAAGAAGTCATCCGAGCCCAAGAAGGCACCCGCAAAGTACACCGCATACAAGGTCAACGGTGACAAGGTCGACAGGGAGAAGCCTGTCTGCCCCAAGTGCGGACCCGGAGTGTTCATGGCTACCCACGGCGACCGTGTCGCGTGCGGCAAGTGCGGATACACCGAGTTCAAGAAGTAAAGGAAGGCATAATCTTCATTTCGGCTCCACCCTCTCAAACGGGGCCTCAGGATCGCCGGTTCATCGACGGCTAAACCTTTTCCCTTCCAAACTCTTCTCATCTTATGATCATTGGACCCGTGGTATAGCCTGGATATTATCGGGGTTTCCGGAGCCTCTGACCCGGGTTCGAATCCCGGCGGGTCCGCCTATCTTGTTAGCCAGCACGTAATTTTTAAGGTAACTTAAAATTCAAACTATTTATACTGTCAAAAGTAACACGGGAACTTATCTTGCGTAACACCCAAGAGGGGTTCGATGAGTTATCTTTCTTAGCCAGAAAATGACTAACAACCATTACCTAAAGAGGTTGTTTGTTGTTAGGTAATTAGGTTATTCAGACCACTGAAAAATCCCCTTTGTATACCGACGATACTGAGACCAATGAAACCTCGTCCGATGAACCAATCGTCCGAGAGGATAATTCGTGTATACTCCTTCTCTGGGCCTCTATTCAGCATCACTAATATCTAATCAGGTAATCATACAGTGAATATGGGTTTCCTGAGGAATCTTATCGATTCATTCAATGCATTCCTGGAGAAACGCCGCGAGAAGCGGCGTATCGAGCAGGAACGCAGGCGGATCGAAAGGGAGAGACGCCTCGAAGAGGAAAGGAGGCGGCAGGAACAGGAGAGGTTCCTGTACCGTCTCGGCAACGACTTCGAGGATTACGTCATCGGGATGTTCGATCCCGAGAAGTTCGAGCTCATCCATCGGACACCCACCAACGACGACACCAACGGCAGATTCGTTCATTCGATGGTCTATCCCGATCTTCGTTTCAGGGAGATCGCCACAGGAAGGAAGTTCTGGGTGGAGGTCAAGTTCCGGGCACGCACCGAGGACAGGGGCGTGATTACATGGTGCAATGACAATCAGCTCAGGAACTACAAGAAGACGATGTACGAGTCCAGGAATCCGGTGTTCATCATGATCGGTCTCGGAGGGACCGTTCAGAATCCGGAGAAGATCTTCTGTCTGAATCTCGATAGGATCAACTTCACAACCCTCTACTATGGGACATATGTCCACAACAGGGTTATCAACCGCAGGATCGAATCCTTCGAAGAGCTGATCGCCATCGACGGAAAGGCTGAAACGGACAACCATTTCCGCCAGTGAAAACACGAAAACCTATCAAAATCCTACAGGTTAAGATATAGATATATGCGTACGCGAGGTGTGTTTTGGTGGTGGAATTTTTCATTCCACCGTTTTAACACGTTTGTAACGGTCGATGTTCTTCTCCGACTTGTCGACAGCCCAGGATAGCCCGTACTCCTCCGCCTTCCTCCTGAGAGTAGTTACGGGGATGCCGAAGGCTCTTGAGATCGACTCGTCTGTCAGCCCCATCGACTTGATCCTCGAAGCTGCAGCAAGAAGTGTCTCCTCGAATCCTCTGGACTCCTCTTCCCCGGTCTCCTTCATGTCACGGTAGAAGCTCCTGATGGCATCGACCATCTCGAAGCTGGAGACGTTCCCGGTGGCGGAGATGAAGGCCTTGAAATCGAATCCGTCACCGACGGAGAATTCCGCCGAGGCCTTGTGGTCGTAACAGAACTCTCCCTCCTTCAGTTTGTCCGGCGGAGTCGTCCATGACAGCTTGGGAATGATTGTGGCTTCCGCACGTTCCAGGGCGCTGTATTTCATGAATATGATGTCGCGTGTGTCGAGGTTCAGATTGTGTTCTCTGATGATCCTTCTTGCGAAATCCTCGTGCCTATCCCACAGCACGCTGACGTTGCCCGGATTATTAGGATCGTCGATGAAGTTCCTGAACGCGGGCCCCATGTTCTTGGTGACGGGTGATAAGAGCCAGACTGCTATGTTGAACTTCCTGATGATACCCATGAAGGTCTTCATGGATGTCACCGTAGGCGTACCATTGTGCTCAACGAGAAGGAAGTTCTGGGCCTCGTCGAGGATCAGGAG
>JAEEGK010014458.1_pt1 | contig 17635 bp, 10 predicted proteins | sample 8958771 | NCBI WGS metagenome assembly JAEEGK01 (sample SAMN16246547, study PRJNA631951) | gut metagenome | biome: gut microbiome; feature: rumen; material: SC-attached | host: Bos | place: Iran: Karaj | collected 2018-10
ATTATTGTTCTAAAAGAAAGAATTAATATTTTCATGTTGTATTTTCATTTGGGATTATATTATTATTTAATTTACTTTTTTTAAAAGAAAATTATTTCACAAAGAAATTTTGTATTTCTATTTATTAATCCAAGAATAAAAATATAAATAATGAAAAATATGGTTATAAAGAGTTAATAAAATTTCTTTATTCTTATTAATTCTTCCTAAACAAATTAAACAATAATTTCCATAATTTTCAAAATTTGAATTATAAATTTAATTATTAATAGATTAAATATTTTTTTCTTCTTATTTTTCCACAATAATTTATTAAACATATTACAGTGAAAATTATAATAAAAGAAGAAAAGTTAAAAAGAGATATTTGTTAATTAATATAAATAAATTTTATAAAGGAATATTTTCAAATTGATAATTTAATATAAAATTCACAATAAATATTATTATAAAATCCTCCATAATATTTAAAATTAGTAAAATTTAAAATTCTAATTGGAATTTCTTTTTGTATTTATTTAACAAAATTTCTGGTCGATAATCTTTAATTGGATATTCAATATAAACACTTTTTATAATTCTAAAATATGAAATGTTAATATCAATTTTAGTTTTATATTTTCAATAATTGTTTATTTAATCATTATAGAAAGATGCTCAGAATCAGAATTATCTGGATCTCCTACTCCTTGGAGTGTCAATTATAAAAATTTTAAAATTATCAAATTTCCATATAACCCAAATGTTATTTTAGTTTCACATTCTTGTTCAGAATTTTCTTTAAAACCATTAACTTTTCCTGTCATTGTATTTTCAAGAGTACTCTTTCCAATTCCTGTTTCTCCCAAGACAAATGTATGTATTGTATTTTTATGTTCATTATTTTTTTCAATTTCATTCATTATGGATGTAAAATAAATATTATTTTTACCATTAAATGGTTTTAACTTTAACTTTTTTTAATCTCTTTTTCACATTGTTTTTTGTTTCGTTTTATTGTTTTTATTACTTTTTTTAAGGTTTTTACTTAATAATATAAAAATAAAAAAATTATCAAAACAAATCATTCAACATTCATCATTTTTATTTCATTTTTTCTTTTTCTTTTTATTTCTTTTAAATTTGGTTTTTATTTTTTTCATTCCAATTTAGAGTCCATAACATTTATGTATATATTATCAAAAAATTATTCAGGAGGATAAGATAAAGAAATGAAAGAATTAAATTAATCAAAATATAATGTGTTATTTTCATAATTATGAGATACTTTTAAACTGAATTTTTTCATTCTTGTTATTTAATTTAGTTTTCAAATTTAAATAAAAAGATGTTTTTGAATTAATATAAAAATATATTTTTTATTTTATTATAAATCTACACAATTCAAATATAATAATATATAGTAAAATTCCTTATTTTTTATAAAATCTATGTTATTTAAATTTTTAATTTATTTTATAATAAGATAAATTAAAACATCTTATACATTTTTTCTGAATAAACATATTTTTAAATATAAGTAATCTACTAGTTTAATAATTTTTATATACTTTCCGTAATCCCCTTGGCTATCCGAAGCCCATAGCTATCAGGATTTTTTATTTTTCTAAAATTTTTCCCTTTTTCCAGATCTTGGCTATCCTGATTTTTTTTAAAAAGAATAAATTATCAAAAAATTTTAAGAAAATTAAATTTAAAATTAATATTGATTTTATTTATAAATCTTAATTATATTTTATAGGAGATCCTGGCTATCCAATTTAGTCAGAAATTTCAAAAAAAATGAAAATGCATTGTCCGGATAGCCAAGGGGGATTACGGTAATTCAAAAATTAATTGTAAAAAAGAGAGTCTTTATCTTTCCAACATAAAATAATTGAACCAAAACCATTGCCCAAGAAAAAACAATTTATAAAGAAATTTGAAATAAAACATAAGTTTTAATGTTGATTGGTATTTTTTAAAAAAAATATTTATGATGAAGTGTCTTTTAGTTATTGATTAACAATGAATAAGGAAAAATCATAATAAAAGAATTTATGGCTTCTTCAATTAAAAAAAAAATAAATAGTAATTTAAAAATATTAATTAAATTTAATTATATTAATTGTTTTGATTATAATAATTTAAAAAAACAATAGGTTTTCCTGGAATTGCTGAGTCTTTATTTCCTTTAGGTTTATTATTTTCATTATATTCTTCTATTTCAATATTATTTACTTTAGTTAATTTTTTTATAATTTCAATATTTTCATTTAATACATTTTCTTCATTAAAGTCTAATTTATCACTTAAAGCTTGAAGACCATTATTTTCAACTTCTTTAATTAAAAAGGAAGCAAATTCTAAAAAGTTTCCAATTTCTTTTTTACTCTTTTCTTTTAAAATATCCATAATTTGTTTTTTATAAAGAGGATTTGATTTTTCATTATTAATTAATTGATTATTCTCATTATATTCTTGTTTTCTTAAAATATTTAAAATTAATTTTTGATTTTCATTATAATCTTTAACATATAATATTTTTACATTGGTATTTTTGTTTTCATCATTCTTTTTATTTTTTTTTTCATTTTTTATTTTTTTTTCTCTAATTAAACTAATCACTTTATTAATATATTGATTTAAATGAAATAATTTCCTATCAATTTTTGAATTAATAGTTGGAAAAGAACTATTATATAAAAATTTAATAACCAAATCTCCAAAATTAAATTTTTCAAAAATAGGATTTAAATAAGTTCTATACATATATTCACTCCAATGAGGAATAATAGGATTCATTAAAACAAAAAATGTTTTAAAAAATCTAATCATTAAAGTAGGATTTAATTTAGAATAATCATCTCCATTAAATAATATATATTCATCTTTAATATTAATCATTTCATAAAAAGCATATTTTATAACATTTTTATATTTCATTTCTTCATAACCTATTTTACTTTCTTCAATAAGGAAATTAATATTATTGAAAAACATTTTATCAATATTATTAGTATAATTAATTTCTTTATCAGGATGAGTAATAACTAAATTATTACCCCAAGTATCATTAATTAAAATTTTTACAAAATTTTCAAAAGAATATAATCTATTAACACTTGAATCACAAAGTTCACTAACAAAATTAGCATCATCTAAACTATCTCCACAATCAGCAAAACATATTCTAATAGGATCAGCACCATATCTTTCAATTAATTGATTCATAGTTAAAAAATTACCTTTAGATTTACTCATTTTTTCTTTGTCTACAGTAATATATCCATTACAAAAATATCCTCTATTCATATAATTCAAATTATTCCACACGGCAGCATGATTATATAATGACATTGTTAAATGATTTCCAATTAAATCTTTACCTGAACATCTTAAATCCATTGGATACCAATATGTAAATGAATTTCTCATTTGTTTTAATATATTTGGATCTATTTGAGTATTTTGAAAATTAAATTCTTTTCCTAAAAAGATATAATCAAATACTTCTTCTGTTAACATTTCTGGAGTAATATTATTATTACTTTCTTTACCATAAATATCTTTATGTAAAAAATTACATATTGTATAATAAGCCATATATATAGTAGAATCACTTAAAGATTCTATTAAATATTTTTTATCCCATGGTATATGAGAACCTAAACCAAAAGTACGAGAACAAGTCCATTCTTTTAACCAATTAATTTTATCTTCAAAAGCTTTAAAAACAGATTTTGAATATGTATTAAAATTACCAGAATGAATATAATCTAAAAGAAATTGTTTCCATTTTTCTTCTCCATAACAAATATACCATTGATCAACTAAAGCAACAACACATTTTTCTCCTTGTCTATTTTTAATAACACCTTCTGGTTCATAATACAACATACCTTCATTATTATTTAATAAATCTTCTTTAACTTTATTTTTAGCATCTATAACTGATTGTCCTTTATAAGGTCCAACATCCATAATTCCAAGATAAAAACCTTTAGTATAAACTTCATCTTTAGCTTTATCTAATAATTTTCTTTGATTAGAATTTTGAATATTGAATTTATTTATAACATCTTTAGCAGGGAAATCACTATAACCACTTAATTTAATAACATGAATAGGTTCATAAAACATATAATCTTCTAAATTCCATTTTTGTTTTAAATTATTATTATTTTTTAGTTCAAATAAATTAATCCAATCATCAGGACTATCAGAAGGAACAGAAGTAACAATTCCAGTTCCTTTGTCAATAGAAATACTTTCCATAGGGAATAAATAAACTTCTTTATATAAAGATAAAGGAGCAGAAATTTTAGAACCAATTAATTCATAACCTTTAATTTTAATTAAAGGAGTGAAATTTTTATCTTCTTTAGTTTTATTTTGATAAGATAAATTAATAGCACAATTCTCACAACAAATAAATAATTCATCATTTTTCATTTCATATAAACCATAATCACCATTTGGTAAAATATAACAATTAGTTTGACCATACATAGTTTCTGGTCTTAAGGTTCCAGCAACAAGATATATATTTTTATCTTTATATGGTAAAAGACTTGTAGGAAATTTATCTAATAATTTCATTTTAATTAATATATATTCTTGAGGTCCAAGTCCTTCTCCTTCACTCCTATCATGATCAGCACAAGGTTGATTATCTGTTCTTGAAAATATACATGTTCTTTTACCATATTTAATACAATCATTTTGTTTTAATTTTAAAAAATGCCATTCTACAAATTTATCATAATATTTTTGTAATTCTGTTGTTATAAATGAACGAGAAAAATCTATACAAGAACCAAAATGAATTAAATCTGATTTTCCATATGGTGGAAAATATTTAGTCCAATAAACTGGATCAGCAAATTTATCTATTTCTTCTTTAGGAACTCCTCCTTCTAAAAGAACTTCAATTTGAGATTTATTATCACCCTTACTATTATTATTATTTAAATTTTTTAATTCATTTTCTACTCTTTTAGCTGCTGCACTTATTGGCATTCCTGTACAATGAAATCCAAATGGTAATAATACATTTTTTCCTAATAATTTTTGGAATCTTGCTTGAAATTCACATTTTGAAAATGAAAATGCATGTCCTAAATGAAGACGATTATTCATGTATGGATATGGAAATGTTATAAAAAATTTTTTTTTATTTTTTTCTTCAAATGTATATTTTTCATTCCAATTTTCTATTGCTTTTGATTCAAATATTTTTTCATTTTCCCATTCTTTTTGTAATTTTTTTTCTATTTCTCTAAGATGATTCACTCTTTTATTTTCTTTTTTCATATTTAAATATAATTTTCAATTTTACTTATATATTGAAAAAAAATAGATAAATTAAAAATAGATTAGTTATTTTTCAATAATTTAAAAATAGGGAATAATTAAATATAACTCATAAATAGTTAAGTGAAAATAGGGTTAAAAAAAAAAAATAGTTAATGAATTGATATATAATGAATAAAAGGAGCAATAAAATAAAATAAAATGTCCTCTTTAGTAAAAGAAAAAATTTTTGAATTTGCCAAAGAAATATGTAATCAAAGAAATCATGAAAGTGAATTAGGTTTCTGGATATTCCATCCAGATTTAACATTAGATGCAATTAATCATTTTAAAGCTGCATTACCGAATGTAAAGTTATATTATGCAGTGAAATGTAATCCAAATCCATATTTAGTAAAATTTGTAACAGATAATGGAGGAGATGGATTTGATTGTGCTTCATTAAATGAAATAAAAGAAGTAATAAAATTAGGAATGTCACCAGAAAAAATTACCTATTCTCAAATTGCTAAAACATCATATGAGATATTAGAGGCATATAAATTAGGAGTTAGATTAACATTAGTAGATTCAAATGAAGAAGTAGATAAATTATCGAAATTAAAAAATCAAATTCCAGATTTAAAAATAATGCTAAGAATTCAATCTAATGATCCAACAGCAGATTATAGTTTAGGAGGTAGATTTGGATTAGAAGAAGATGAAATAGATGATGTATTAAATAATTTATATGAAAAAAAATTAAATATGAATGGTATACATTTTCATATAGGAAGTTTAGCTCATAGTTCAAATGCTTTTAGAAATGGATTAAGAATAGCAAAAGAAACTATTGATAAAGCTAAAAAATTAGGTTATAATCCTAATATAATAGATATAGGTGGAGGATTTTCACATGAAGTTTCAATAGATCATTTTGGTAAAGTTATTACAGATACTATTCATGAATTTAATTTAGATGATATTACATTTCTTGCTGAACCAGGAAGATATATTGCTGGTGTTTCTTTTTCTTATGTTGCTAATGTTATTCATAAACATAAAAAAAAGGATTTAATATATTATACTATTTGTGAAGGATCTCATGGAGCTATTTCTTGTACTTCTATATTTCACAGAACTTATGATTGTGTTCCTTTGTTTCCAAAAGGAGGTAAAATGTATTATTCTGTGTTTGGTGGTCAAACTTGTGATTCTCATGATATTGTTACTGAAAAAAATTGTGAAGAATTAAATGTAGGAGATTGGGTTATTTATTATTGTTTAGGTGCTTATAGTATGAGTTTATGTACTAATTTTAATGGTTTTGAATCAAGAACTAGACCTATCTTTCATTTACCTCTTCAAGATACTAAAGAAACTGTTAAATTACCTTCTGATATAGAAAAAAATGGTATTCCTGCTTTATGGGGCTTGCCTGGTACTTGGGATTTATAATTTCAATTTAATTCATTTTATAGTTATTAATATAATTAAATATAAACTATTCTTTATTAATATTTTAAACTTTATTTTCTCCTATATTAAAATCCAATTTATATAAACTCTTATATCTAAACAAATTTTATATTGCATTTTAAGGCTATATATCTTATTATAGTTTTGAATAAAGACTTTTAATTATCATAGATTTTTTTGATTTATTAATAATTGTTTTTAATAAAAAAAAGTGAAAATTTATAAATTAATAATTACAATTAAAAAATTAAAACAAATTAAAAAATGATGTTTTTATAATATAATTTATTCTTATGTAATTAATTAATAAAATATGGTGAAACAAAATAATTGAAAAAATAACCCTAATGAGTAAAAATTAATTTATAGAAATAAAAATTTAATAAACAAAAAAGAAACAGATATTTATTATAGATTATTGTTATTATTGATTTTTCCTTTTTGATTATTTTCATAATCTATAATTTTCTTATAGAAATCATTCAAAAAAAAATAAATAAAATATAAATTTATTCTATTGTCATTTGTTATAAAAGAATTAATTAAAATTATAAAATAATTTATTTAAATAATTAATATTTCTTTAATCTGAATTTTTTTAATGGAAGGAAATACTCAAACAACAAACACAAACAATAATAATAATAATAACAACAGAAATAATAATAATGAAGAACAAAGAGGAGGGATATGGAAATATTTATTTTATGGGTTTATAATTCAAACAATAGCAGGTCATTTAATAAATATTTTCAAAGGGCAAAATCCAAGTTCAATTCCAAAGGAGCAAGCAGTAAATAATATATTTACAAATGAAACTAAATTTGATATAAATTTTTATTTGTCTGATTATGATGATTATAGACTGTTAAAAAATAAAAAACCAATATTTACAATGTCAAACAGACGATATCATTTTTTAGGAGATGATTTAACAAATGAAACAATATTTAACATTCAATTAAATATAACATATAACATCAGTAAATTATTAAAAACAAAAAATTTAAAAAATGCAGGAATATATTTATTTTCAGAATTAAAATTAAAAGATAATGATGAATATAAAAATCAAGTAAAATATTTAAAAGTAGATCCAAGTGAATATTATCAAAGTCAAAATATATTAAAATATATTTCAAATTTAAAACAATTATTATTTAATTCTCAAATAGATGAAAATATAAATATAGAAACAGAAGCAACAAAAACAGAAAATTCAAGTGATACTCTACAAGGATTATATTATAAACCAACTTTTCAATTTTATTTTGTTAAACAAAATTCAATTGAAAATTTAGTTGATTTTCAACAATATCAAATGATGAAATTTCCAGTTCATTTAAATACACAACAAATGAATTTTTTTCCTATAAATTTCTTAACTGATTTTTGGACTTTAAATAGTGAAATATTACCAATAAATAAAACAGAAATGTTTAATTTTACAATTAATTTAAATTATGGTTATATGAGAAGTTTTTTATTTGGTCAAATGTTAGGAATTCAAATTAATAATGACTTAATGAGTAATTATGGTATTGATGGTGTTCAAGATATGTTGGTTGAATTATTAAAATATAATTCAATTCCTTATTTAATTGTATTAATGACTGTTAATACTCTTCATACTGTTTTCTCTGGCTTTGGTTTTAAAGAAGATATTTCATATTATAATAATTTAGAAAAATTAGATGGGGTTTATACTAAATATATTTTCTTAAATATTTTTTCTGTTTTTATCTCATTTTTATACAATGTAGTTCAAGGAGCTAATTTTTTAGTTATTGTTGAAGTTTTTGTTGGTTTTCTTATTGAATTTTGGAAATTGAAAAAAATTTATACTATTAGTTTTAATAAAGTTTTTCCTTTTATTCATTTTGAATATAAAATTAAATATGAAATTAAAGAAGCTGAAAGTTATCAAGATATTGCTGTTTCTATGATGATTAAATTTTTATTGGTTCCGATTGGAATTATTTATCTTATTTATAGAATTTATTACTATAAATCTTCAAGTTTATTTATGTTTCTTATTGAATATATTTTTTTTCTTTTAAGTATTTTTGGTTTTATTTTATTAACTCCTCAAATTTATTTAAATTATAAATTACAAAGTGTGGAACATTTACCTTTGAAAGCTTTTATTTTTAAATTCTTAAATACTATTATTGATGATTTATTTGCATTTGCTGTTAAAACTCCTACTTTATATAGAATTTTCTGTTTTAAAGATGATGTTATTTTTGTTATTTATCTTTATCAAATGTGGATTTATAGACATAATAAAAGAAGTGATATGAAAAAAAAAGATGAAGAAAGAAAAGAAAAAGAAAAAATTAGTGATGAAGCTGCAAATGAAAAAAAAAATAATTAACATTAGATAAAAGAATTACTATTTTATATTTAAACTAATAAATTGAAATCCTCATAAATAAAAATTTTTTTTTCTAAATTTTTTTTTAATCTAAAATAATTTTTAATTTTATTAATAATTAATGTATAGTCAAAATGTGAATGAGCCAATAAGATTAATAGAAAACATTATGATAGTAGGAATAAAAGATTTTGATATAGAACGTAACAATTGTGTTTATATATAACTTTTTAATATTTAGTTTTAAAGAAATTTAATTTCAAAGACAATGAAAAATTACAACCAAAAGTTTTATATTCAATTCCAAATAATTTAGAAGTTATAAAATCAAATATTGATTCTTCATTAGATTTTGCTTTTCCAAATGGATTAGAAATTTCACTTATTTCTAAACAACCAAAAATTTATTCAATTGTTTTAACAAATGAAAAAGGGATAAGATCCTATTTATATATATTATTATTTTATGACAAATTTCAAATATCTAAAGAAGAATTAAATTCAAATTTACAAGATAAAAATACTAAAAGTTTGACAAAAAATGTTTATTGTCCAATATCAATAATAATAACATCATATATCAATAATATAGATTTCTTTAAAAAATTATTAACAGAATATTTTACATTAATTCAATTAAATTCAAATTTCATAAATGATGAAAATTACATAAAAGATAAAAAGAATATAGAAAAAATAAATTCCTATCAAAAAATAGAATTATTAAATTATTTAAAATATTCTTATGAATTAATTCAACCTCCTTCAAAATCAATATTTACATTTAATTTAAAATTTTCCTCAATTCAATTTACTTCTAGAAGTAAAGAAGAAATACCAACAAGTGATTATTGTATAGAAGTATTATTTAATTGTTTAGAAATATCAACAATAATAAAATTATTTATAGCATTACTTTTTGAGAAACATGTAATAATAATAGCAAATCAAAATTTAACTTTATTTTGTATATGTGAAGGATTAAGAAATTTATTATTTCCTTTTCGTTGGTTACATTCTTTTATTCCAAATTTACCATATGAACAATTTGATTTGTTAGAATCTCCTTCACCTTATTTAATGGGAATTTTATCTAGTTTTGCTGATGCTGTTGATTTAAGTAAAATTTGTAGATCTCATTTAATTTGTGATGTTAATACTAGTCAATTAATTGGTAATGTTTCTTCTTTAACTTTACCTTTTAATGAAGAAAATAAAATTAAAGCAAAATTACTTTTGTTAAAAAATAAAAATAATTATGATGATATTATAGTCAATGGAATTAATTATAGTGAAATTAATAACGGAAAATTTAATAATATGGATTTTGAAGATGTTTGTTTTAATAATAGTTTCGCTCAAAATGTTCAAAATATTTTTATGAGGATTTTTAGAAGTAGTTTAAGTAATATTAAAAAAGATTATTTTGTTCATAATGTTTTTGATGGAAAAAAATTTTTGAATTCTTTTGATGATAAAGAATATTATCATTTTTTTAAAAAATTCATTGATACTTTAGCTTTTGAATTTTTTATCTTATCTATGCAATATTTGGATGATTCTAATTCAAGACAATTTAATTTAATATGCCAATGTAAAGAAAAATTAGAAAATATTAAATATTATAATTATGATTTTTCTCTTCAAAGAAATTTATTTTTAAACAATGATGAAAATGATAAGTATAAACAACATTATGAAGAAATTTCAGCTTTAATTGATAAGCATTATGATAAAAAAGATAATTCATCAAATAATAATGGAAACAATAATAATAAAGAAAAAAATTTAAATTTTATTAATTTAAAATTTTATCAAAATCAAGGTTTTATTTCTTTTATTCATAATTATCAAAATTTATATTCTCCTCAAAAAGAAATTTTAAGTGAAATAATTGCCTTATCAAAAGATATTAAAGAAAATACAATTGAAATAAATAGAATTACAAGTAAAACAATACATATTCCAAATGATGGAAGTAGTCAATTTTATTTAATAATAGCACAATATATTTTTAGAGATATGGCACAAATATTAAATATGATTGATTCAGAAAAATATTCATATATAAATAATAAATTTATTTTTCAACTTTTTAATATTTCATTTGAAAAAAATAGAATTGAATTTCCAAGGAATTTATTTTTTATTATATTAGGAAGTTTTAGTAATTCTGAATTAAAATCTTTAGCTAATACTTCACATAAATATTTTAATAAAACTATTGCTTGTCAATTAAGAAAAATGGAAAATGTAAAATATAAAACAATGGTAATTTCACATGAATCAGATGATGAACATTCAATTGAAGAAGATGAAGATTCAAATAATTTTTCTTTAGGGTTAAAAAGAATTAAATCTTCAAAAGGGAAAAGTAAAGATAACGACAGAAAAAAAATAAATCAATATAAAAAGTCTTTATGTAAAATTGATGATAAAATTGTTTATGATGATGAAAATTATAAAAAAATTAAAATTAATGTTATTGATGTTAATAATAATATTTCAAAAGAGAATTCTCTTAAAGAAAACCATTCTTATAATATTAGTACTGTTCAATTTTCAGAAATTAAAAATTACATTTCTTCACAAGATCCAATCATATTAAGTGAAAATATTTGTACTAAATTATATTCTTTTTTATCAAAAAAAAAAATAGATAAAGTTAGTGATAAATTTTTTGATATAAGTTATTTAAGGGATTTATCAAATGAAGAAGAATTTATTGAAATAAAAAATTTAATATTAGCATTAAAAGGAATTTCAATAGAAAAATTAATAAATAATCCAACATTTTATTATTGTTTCTGGTTAAATTTATATAATTTTTTAACAATATTTGCAATAATTTATAAATGTGAACAAATGTCAAATTATTATGAATGGTATCGTTTTTTAAAAAATTCTTATTATTCAATAGGAAAATGTGAAATCTCATTATATGAAATTGAAAATGTTATTTTAAGAAAAAATGAAATTAGTGAAAGAATTTATAGAGAAATTATTAAAGGAGATAGTATTAAAAATTTACCTTTAATTAAAAGTTTTAATAACATCATTAATTTTGGAATTTCTCTACCTACAAATTCTTCACCTGCACTTAGAATTTATTTTCCTTTTAATTTTATTGAACTTTTAAGATTAAATGGTGTTGAATTTTTTTCTAGATTAATTAAAATTGATTTCCAACATTTTGTTATTGAACTTCCAGAATATTTAAATTGGATTGAACCTAAATTCATTGAAAATATTGAAAATTATAGAAATATGTTACCCAGTGAATTTATTGAATATGTTTGTCAAAATAAAACTTTATCAAAATTAGAAACTAAATTTGATTGGAAAATTACTTTTGAAAATTTAAAGAATGTTCAAAATCTATAAAAAAAAATAATTTGAATAAAATCTTTTTTCTTTGAAATAATTTATATATATAAATATTAATTTATTTATTCAAAAATTTGGTTTTATAATTAAATGATTTTCTTTTTAAAATAAATAAAAATAAAATTTAAATTTTAAAAAGAAAAAATTAAACTAATAAAAATAAATAATAAATTAATTTAAAAAAATAAGCAATTTTCCAGAAATGATGAAGTCATCACAATCAAAAGTACAAAGATAAAAAAACAAAAAAAAAATAAAAATAAAAAAATTGTAACGAAATTACAAAACCCAAAAAAATAAAAATAAATATATATAAAAATCTATAAAAAAAATAAAAAATGAAAAATCCCTTTCCTCCCTATATCTCAAAATCTTTTTATTCAAACATAATAAATTACAAATATCGTGGAGGTGACACAAGTATATTTTATATATATTGTATGAATCCATTTTGTGAATGGATAGTGCCAAAATTTCCAATATGGTTACCAGCCAATGTAGTAACTATATCAGGATTCGTATTAAATTTATCATATTTTTTTTTAACTTTTTATTACCAAGGTTTCAAAGGAGGAGTTCCAATACCATCATGGGCATGTTATTACAGTGCATTAGTATATTGTATATATATTACATTAGATAATTGTGATGGTAAACAATCAAGAAGAAATAATTCTTCTTCTCCTTTAGGATTATTATTCGATCATGGAACTGATGCTTGTACTACTTTTCATATTACTATTGGCTTAGGTTCTATTATTGGATTTGATAATATTTTAGAATATTCACTCTTTTGGATTATGATTACTTGCCCTTTCTTCCTTAATACATGGGAAGAATATTATACTGGAGAATTAATTTTACCTATCATTCATGGAGTTTCTGAAGGAATGCTTCTTATCGCTTTCTTTGAATGCTTAACTGGATTTTATGGAATTGAATTTTGGAATCGTAATATTTATCTCTTTAATCATCAATTCACTTATCATTCTCTTGTTGCTTTTACAGGAGTTTTTGCAGGAATTTTCTTTGGAATTGTTTCTATTGTTAAAGTTTGTTCAAGAATTGAAAAAAATAAAATTAAAAATGCTATTTTTGATACTTTATGGTATATATTATTTCTTGGAAGTTATTTATTTGTTGTTTGTAAAAGTAATAGCATTATTGTTGAAAATTATCCTAAATTATTAATTTGGGCTTATGGTTTAGAATTTGCTAAAATTATGGGAATTTTACAATTATCTCATATTATGAATGCAAAATTTAATCCTTATAAAAGCTATTTTGTTATTCCTGTTTTAATTAATTTTATTCATACTTTAATTTATTATTTAAGTGGAGTAGAAATTTTATGCTCTATTGATTATTTAATTATTTTTGTTTTCATTTGGAATTTAATTTCTTGGGCTCATTTTGTTTATTTTTGTTCTGAGGAAATGTGTGAAATTTTAAATATTAAAAGGTTTTCTCTTGGAAAAAGATATCCTGAATTAAATGATAAAAAAAACCAATAAATTGGGTTTTTGCTAATTTTTTTATTTTAGAATCAATATTCGATTTTTTTAAATTAATTTAAATAATTTAATTTCTTTAAGATAACAAATAATCAAAACATAGTTTTTATATTTAAGATAAATTTATTATTATTATATATAGGTTATTCAATTTATTCTTTTTCAAAATAAATTGACTCTGTTATATTATAATCAGGATTTATTTCATGAATTATATCCTCAATATCAACAAAATCTTTATCAGCTTTTTTTTTCTTAATAATATTTCCAAAGATTTTAGATGCAAATTCAGGATTAATTAATCCAATTTCATCAATATCCTCATTTAATTGATTTTCAATAATAGTTTTTCTTTCAATTAATTGATTTATATTTTTATTATTATCAAAAAGATTTTTTAACATATGATTTTTATTTCCAATTTTTAAACATAAATGAGGTCTTCTTTCAATTAATAAATCTTTATAAATTTCTATTTTAATTTTATTATCATTATAATCTACTTTTTCTTTAATTGTTTCATTTTTATTGTTATGATTACATTCATTAAAATAATAATCATCTATAAAGTTTGGTTCATCTAAAACTTTAAAAACAAAAAAATCATTGTTTTCAAATCTATATTTTTTATCATAAATACATAAAGGCCAATCTAAATCACATTTATTATTATCTGAATTAAGATATGAATTTAAAACTAATAATTCTTTTTTTTCTTCTTCCTTAAATTGTTTATTTTTATAATTCATTTGAATTTCTTTTTCAGTTTCTTTTCTAATTTCATTTCTCTTTTTATTTATATTTTTCATTGAAAATTCAAACACTTTATTATAATCAAATAATTTCTTTCTTAAATCATTAACATCTTGATAAGTTAAATTAGTTAAAATATTTTTATTATAATCATTTAATTCAGGTAAATCCATAAAAGTATTTAATTTTTCATAACTTTTTTTACAATAATCTAATAAGAATAATATTGATTTAAAAATAGTTATACTACCACATAAAAAAAGTGAATCATAAATAGTAAATAAAGTTTCTTCATTAACATGATTAATAAATAAACTAGTTAAACATATTATAATTGTATTATAATAATTCATTTGAATAGAAGGATCTAATTTAGGATATTTCATTTCTAAAATATTAGTTAATATTGTTGTGTCTGTTAAAATTCCAGATAAAGTTAAATAATAATCAGAAGGAAATATAACTTCAATTAATTGACAAAATAACCAAAAAACTTCTTCTTCATTTTCATTATAAATTTCAAGAAATTTTCCAATTATAAAATTAAATCCTTGACAATAACCAACAGAGATATTTCTTCTTGAAAAAGCAATTAAAATATTTTTAAGTTTTTTTAGCAAAATTTCATTTTGATATTTATTAGATTCTGTAAAAGTTCTTGGAATATCTAAATTGATTTGTTTTTCAAAGGCTGATGGAATTACAGAAAAATAACCATTTAATAAGTTATTATAATAATTTTTATTATTTAACATTTGACGTTTTGCTCCAGATGAAATTAACCAAATTTTAGGATGATATTTCCTTGGAATTGTATCGTTTTTAAATAATTGCATTAATATATAATTTTCTTTATTTGTAAAAGATAATTTATTTTGTAAATTTTCCATTAAAGGCAAACCATCTTTTTCCCATGTATATTTTGATTTTTTTTCATTTTCTTCAATCAGATTAATTATTTCTTTTCCATTTTCATCATATTGGGGAATTTTAATTTTTTCTCCATTTTCAAGAATATCATTTGATTCTCTTATTTTCATATTTTATATTGTTTATATAATTCTATATTAATATTAATAGAGAGAAATTATTTTTATATTTTTAAAATTAATAATTAAAAAGTAAAATAGTATTATTTGTTCAAAAATGTAAACTAATATTTTAAATTTTAAAAAGTTCAAAAGTATAAAAAACTCAATGATTTGAAAAAATTTTATTTACTGGGAAATATTTCAAAATAATATCAATAAACATTATTAATAATTTGAATATCTTGCAAATATAAAAATTTCTTTTTCTCTAAGATTAAAATTTTTTATCTATTTTAAATAAAATTATTTTAATATTTATTTATTCTTATAATAATATAGTTTATAATTTTTTTAATTGTTCTGTATTTATTAATTAATATTTATTCATTTTTTAAATTTTTAATATCATCTTCAATAGAATTTTCCAAAGCAGTAGCATATCTATGATAAATACTTCCAGGTTTATTATAAGTTCTAGCATTATCAAATATTTTTCTTAAATCTTTTACAAAAGTATTTTTAGATTTATAATTTCCACTTTCCAAACCTTTTTCTAGAGTTTGTAAATCCATAGGTTCTTTAATTTTTTTATAATAATCTTGAACCTGTTCTTCATTAACAGGTTCTCTAAAAGGCCAAGAATTTTTATTTTTTTTTAATTTATTTATAATATTTCTACATTGAGTAATAAAATTAATATTTCCTTCTTTTTCAATTTCTAATTGCTTTTTATAATCAGAATATTCCCATCCAGATTCTTTCATTCCTGGAATTGCATTAAATAATTCTTCAGTGATTTCATATTGATATTTATCTTCTCCAGTTTTAATTTTTTTATAAGAATTATTTTCTAATTTTTCTTTTTTAATAACTTTTTCTAATTCAGAAAAAGAATGTTTAGTTTTAACATTTAAAAATTTAGAAGCAAATTCTTTAATTTTATTTTTTTGTTGTTTAATAATTTCACTTAAATTACTATAATCAATCATAGGATTACAATAAGCTTCCATTAAAGTTCCTCCATCATAATCTTTAATATATTCTTTCCATTTTTCCATAGGCATTTTTAAAGCCATATTAAAACCTTGTTTTTTAAAATATCCAATTGCATTATTATCAGCATAAGTTAAAAAATATTGTAATCCTTGATCTTTACAATGATCTTTTAATTTATTCATTAATCTAGTTCCATAACCTTTAACTTGTTCTAAAGAAGAAATAGCTAAAAAAGCAATTTCAATAAATCCTTGATCTCTATTTGGTCTATAACATATTCCACCTAAAACTTTATCATTTGGTTCTATATTATTTTAAATTATATAAGTTTATATTATTTTACTTTTTAATATTACCATACTCTCATGTTTCCTATCAAATACTAATCTTACTATATATTCTTTTGGCATTTTTGGAAGTTGCTTTGCTATTATATTTTTTAAATCTGTTAGTAATTTCATATTTTTTATATCTCCATCGTTTTTAATTACACGAAAATCTAAAAGACCTTTGTCTTCTTGAGTTTTTACATTTTTGTCTCTTTGACTGAAACCTAATCCTGTCTCACATACTAAATTTATTTCCTTTTTTGAATCATCTTTTTGAGGTTGTTGTTGCATTTTTTTTTTGTGTTTTTTTATATTTTTTTTTTAATTTTTTGAATTTTAAAATTAAAAATTAAAAATTGTGATTCAATAGTTTATTATTTTTATCTCTTCTTTTTGATTTTAAACCAATTCATATTACCGTGATTAAAATAATTAAATATTTTTTTTTAAAATACAATATTTTTTTTTTCATTTAAAATTGATTTAAAATTTTTA
>JAEEGK010014459.1_pt1 | contig 17635 bp, 13 predicted proteins | sample 8958771 | NCBI WGS metagenome assembly JAEEGK01 (sample SAMN16246547, study PRJNA631951) | gut metagenome | biome: gut microbiome; feature: rumen; material: SC-attached | host: Bos | place: Iran: Karaj | collected 2018-10
AGTTTGCTCAACTTTAAATTTATAAGTCTCATTACAATCTTTAACACATTCTTTTGTAGAATATATATGATAAGGTTTATCTGAAGGACAATTCAATAAACATTGAAAATCATCATTAATATAATACATTTTATTATTTGGGCAATTTTTAAGACATATCTTATCTTCTTCTATATAAAATTTATATTCTAGATTTTTACATGTAGATACACATAAATTTGATTCTTCATTATTATAATAATAAAAACCCATACATTTTTCTTTTTCAACACATACCTTTTCTTTTTCTTTTAAAAAATAAATGGTATTATTATAATTACCACATTCATGTACATATTCATTTGTTTCTTCAATTCGAAAAGGATAATAATCTGGAATTCTATTATAACATGTAAGAGTTTCCATTACAATCAAATCATTATTTTGGTTACATGAATCAACACATTCATTTGTTTCATTTAAGTGAAATTTTTTATTTTCAGGACAAGAATTAACACAATTATATATATCATTTTCATATACAAAAAATGGATGAGAAATTGGGCATTTTTCGAGACAAATTTTATTATAGGAATATTTTTTTAGATTATTACATTTTGAAAGACAATGATTTTGAACATAATCAGAATAAAAAAAACCATTACAATCTGATTTTTTTATACAAATATTATCATATTCTTTTTGAATATATTCAGTGCCATTATATTTTCCACATTGTTTAACATATTCATTAGTTTGATAAATTTTAAATTGATATTCTGATTCAATAGATTGAAAAGATTGAAAACAAGTTTTTAGACTTTTAACTAAGTAATGATTATTTGGACAACTTGTAATACATTCTTTATTTGTGTTATTAATATAATCATTTCCATAACATGATGAAATACATTTTTTATTTGAATAATAATAAGGAGCATCATTAGGACATTGAGATAAACAAAACCTTTCATTAAAATTTTTTTCATAAGAATATTTATCTTCTGGACAATTATCTAAACATTTTTTTTCTAAATTATTAACAAACCTATATTTACCATTATTACAAGAATCAATACATTCATTTGAATTAGGTAATTGATAATATTGTCCACAATTTTCAGCACAATATCCCCCTTTACTAACTTTAATTCTATATTTATTATTTTCACATGAATCATAACATCTATTATCTATATTTCCATTCTTGTATACTTTTATATAACCCCCACCATCTATACATGCTTTAGATGTTACACAATTAGTATTATAAATGTAATAATTGGTTGAACATTTATCTACACATTCTCCTTCTTCCTCATAAATTTTTCCATCACAACTATTACCCATTTTTATTTATTATTATTTAAATAATATTAAATGATATTTTATTTTTAAGAATAATAAAATAATAAAATATATTCATATTAACAAAATATTTAAAGAAAATAAAGATTTTAAATTCTTTAATTTATTTATTGCTAACTAATATATATATATATATATATATATTGGAAAAAATAATAAATTTTTAAATTATATTAAATGAATATTAATTCTATTTATAATAATAAAATAAATAATCAGTTTAAACGAAGATTAATATATTTTGAAAAACAATCTGATGATCGTTTATGTGGATTACATTGCATAAATTCATTGCTTCAAGGTCCTTATTTTAATCTTGTTCAATTAAGTGAAATTGGAATGAAACTTGATGAAGAAGAGCAAAAACTTTTTGGAAATAAATATAATTCTCATAATAATGTTGATGATAGTGGAAATTATAATATTCAAGTTCTAACTAAAGCCTTAAATATATATAATTGTAAAGTAGATAATTTAAAAAGAAATGAAGCAATTTCAATGATACAAAATAAAAAAAATTTTGAAGCATTAATTTTTAATTCAAGTGTTCATTGGTTTGCCATAAGAAAAATTGAAGGAATTTGGTTTAATTTAAATTCAATGAATTCTTTTCCTGGTCCTGAAATAATAAGTGAATTTTATTTAAGTGCTTTTATACAAGGAACTGAAGATGCAGGTTATACTAATTTTTTAGTTACAAATTTACCAAAATTACCTGTTTTAAATTCAGAAATATATGATAACTTATTACCTTATCAAAATTTAGTTAAATATGAAGATATAATAAATGCTAAAAAATCAAAAAGTGGAGAAAATGTTGAAGAAGAAGAAGATAAAAATAAATTTAAAGCTTTTACTGGAAAAGGTTATGTTATTGATTCACAATATACTAATGATATTAAAAAAATTAATAATTATGAAGATGAAGATGAGGAAATGAAACAAGCTTATCAATTAAGTTTAATTGAATATAGTGAACAATTAAAAAAAGAAATTCCTCCTGAACCAAATGAAGGTTATTCTATATCAATTAATTATAATGGAAAAATTTTTGCAAGAAAATTTAATTCAAATGATAAAATTGGAGATATTATTAATTTTGTTAAGAGTGAAATACCAACATTTTCTGAAATTCAATTATTTACTGTTTTTCCAAGAAAAATATTTGATGATAAAAATAAAACTTTAATACAAGCAGGTTTAAGCAAAGCAGAAGTTATTATGGCTAAAATATTATAAATAAAATTTTTAAAAATTATTAATTATTATAATAAAAAATATAAATAATTTTATAGTTTTAATTATATATTTTTAATAAATAAATAATGTAACAATAATAATAATATGAATTTTATTTAGAAAATCAAATACAAAAAAATATTTATATTTTTTATTAAATCTAGAAAAATTTATTATTTATAAAATAAAAACTTTTTATTTTTTATTTATTTTACCTTTACATACTTTTGTATGAAAATTAATTCTATTTTCAAAAAATTTTCTTCCACAATGAGGACAAGCCACTAAATCAATATTTTTTTTATTTTTTATATCATCTTGAATTAAATTTTCAATATTACTATATTTACCTTCATTTTCTTCAATATTTTTTTTTATTTCTTTATGAGGTTTTTCGTCTTTTTCTTTTTCATATTTTTCTATTTCTAAATTCATTTTTTTTAAATAATCGTTTTTTATTTTATTGTTTTGTTCAATATAAATTTGATTTTGACTTTTATATTTAATATGTTTATATGTAATTTTATCTTTTTCAATTTCTTTATCTAATCTTTCAATAAATTCTTTTTCAATTTCTTCTTTTGTTTTTTCAACTTTTTTAACACTTGGAATATAACTTGAATGTTTTTCTTCTTGAATTAATTGATTTTCTAAATTTTTTAAAAATTTCTTATTAACATTTTTTTTTTCTTCTTGAGTATATTTTATAGGAGATTTATTTTTTATCATTTTATTATATAATTTTTTATGTGTATTATCACTTGATTTTAAATGAAAATTATAAGTTTTTTCATTAAATAATTTATTACATATTGAACATTTAATAATATTATTTTTCATTTATTATAATTTTTTTTAATTAAAAATTAAAGGTTTAATAATTATTTTTATAATATTTTTCCATAAAAATTTTTTTATAAATATATATATTAATAAATTCATTTGAATTTTTTTTAGGACTGTACTCGATTAGAATCATTTATACAGTACGTTCTTCTTATTTGTATCAACAAATAAGACAATAATCTAATCCAGGATGATAAAAAATACACTTTATTCTCGGATGGAATAAATTTTCTAGTTGAAATTATTTGGTTTTAACCAATTAATTTCTCTACGAAAAAAGATGCCCTTTTCCTGTTTTTTAAATGGGAAAAGAATAAAGTGATGCTGACTGGATTTATAAATAAATAAAGAAAAAATATAAATATTAACTTAATAATATTTCAACTATTAATTAAATAAATTATTATATATTAATAAATAGTTAATAAAATTATTAATTATTTTGAATTTGTTTTATTTTGATAATTTATAAGTTCATTTTTTTGATTTTTAAATTTTTGATTTAGAATATTTAAATCATTATTTTTTTGATTGTTAAAATTTTTTAAAATTAAATCTTTTTTATATTTAAATAAATTTAATTCAATTGTTTGTTTTTTTATAAGTTTATTAAGTTCAGATTTTAAAATTTTTTCTAATTTATCATTATATCTTTCATTATCTATTTTTTCAAAATTTTTTATATTATTTTTTGCTTCTTCAGCTTTTTTGAAATTTTTTTGTTTAATTGCATATTTTTTAATTTTTATCCAATTTAATGTTTCTTTTCCTGGTTTTTGTTTTATTTTTTCTAAATATTCAGTTTTAAATTTATTTTCAAAATTTTTTATTTCATTTTGATGTTTATTTATTAATGAATTTTCTTGTTCTTCTAAATCTTTATTTAATTGTTCATAATTATTTTTAAATATTGTTTCTTTGTTTGAAATTTCAGTTTGAAATTCAGATTCAAATTTATCTCTTTGTTCTTTATTTAAATTTTCTTTAATTTCTTTTATTTTATTTTTTTCTAGATTTTTAAACAATTCTATTTTATTTTTTACTTCCGTTGCTTTTAGCATATCATCTTTTTCAACACATTCATTTAAATAATTTTTTAATATTTCTATATATTCTCTTATATTATCTAAATTTAATTCTATTAATTCATTATTTTTATTAAAATCATCAATATTATTCGAATTTAAATTATTTTCATCCATATTTTAATTAGAATTTTTATATATAAAATCTTGTATTTTTTTTATTTGATTTTATATTATTATAAAATAATTTATAATAATAATATAATATGAATAAATTAAATTCGATTAAAGATAAAAATTTTCTTCCAAATTCAAGAAAAAGTACAATTAGAAATTCAAAACGTGAAAGTATTTATAATCAAGAAAATTTAATGAAAATAAAAAATTTTTTAAAATCGGATATAAATCCTTTAGAAGAACTAATAAAAATATTAAATAAATATATTTCTAATAATATTAATAAAATAAATAATTACGAAGATAAAAAATTATGTTGTGGTTTATTATATAAAATTCCTCAATTTAAAACATTTTTTTCTGAATATAAACTTGAAGAAGAAAATTTAAGAGATATTTTTGAATTTGGAAAAATTATGAATTTAAAGAAAGAAAATTTTTTATTTTATAATGGTAGTCCTACTTATGAATGTTTTATTTTAATCAATGGAGAATTATCTTTAAGATTACCAAAAAATTTTGATTTATCTGAATTCAAAGAAGAAAATGTTATAAATGAATTTAATTTATGTTATAATAATGTTTATAAAAATATTAAATTTAATTATGATATAAAAAAAGAAGATAATAATGAAAATTATTATAATAATAATAATAAAAAAATTGATTTTAAAAATATAAAAATTTTAAAATTTTTTGATATTAAAAAAAATAAAAAATTAAATGAATCAAATAATAAAAACAATAAAGTTTCTTATTTTAGAAAAAATGATATTTTTAGTTTATTTTCAAAAAAAGATGAATTTGAATTATTTTCAATTAATTTTCCTTGTATAATTTCAAATATTAATTTATTATATGGTCATAAACATAGTGTAAATTTATATTCTAAAATAAATAATTCATTAATAATATGTTTAGATAAAAATGCGTTTTTTAATTCATTATCAAAAAAATTATTAAAAATTGAAAATAATTATAAAAATTTTTTAAAGCATAAAATTAATACATTTTCTTCATTATCATTAGATATTATAAATAATTTTTCTTATAATTGTTTAAAAATTTTCCCTAAATTAAATGAAGAAATTATAAATAATAATGTTAAATCAGATTATTTTTATTTAGTTTATAAAGGAATTTTTTGTATTAAAAATTCATATAATAATTGTCCTTACATTTCAAGCGGAGGTTTAATAGGAATTGAATCATTATTTAATAAAGCATATCAAAATAATATTGTATGTAAAGAAGAAGGAAGTATTTTATTTAAATTTAAAATAAATTATTTCACTGAACCTTTAATTGTTGATATGCAAAAAAATTTCACTGTTATAAAAAACAAAGAAAAAGAAATTAAAAAAAATTTATTTAATTTAAGTAAAAATTATTTAAACAAATTGCGAATAAATTATAGACATATTTTTACAAAACAAAATGAAAATAGTTTTGAAATTACTCAAAAATTAATAAATAATTATAATATGATTGAAGATAGAGAAAAAATTAATTTCTCTAAAATTTATAATAAAAGAAGATTCAAACAAAAAAGTTATGTAAATAATACATTATTAAATAGTAATAATTCTAATTTTAAGACAATTAATGTTGAAAATAAACATCATAAAAAAACATTTTCAACTATTGATCAAAGACCTAAAACAACAAAATTAAAAAATAAATATACAAATATTAATGATATAAATAATATAATTGAAAAATATAATTCAAATAGTAATAAAAAATATAATTATAACAAAAAATATATTTTCGATTATGAAACAGATTTATTTAATAATAAAATAAAAAAGAAAAAAAGAGTTTTATCAACTGATAATTCAAATAAAAAACAAAGAATTTTTTCATCAAAATTTCGTTCTATTGAAACATATAATTCAGAAAATTCTTCTTTATTTATTATTAAATCAAATTCTTTTGAAAAATATAATAATAAAAATAATAAAAATTTTTGGTGTCCTTTATTATATACAACAAATACAGGAGATAATAATTTTTGTTTAAGTGAAAAAGATTTATTTAATAAAAATAAATATGATTTTAAAACATTAAATGAAAAAATAAATTTTAATATTAATTCTTGGAAAGACACATTAAATAATTCAACAAAAACATTTAAAACAAAAAACTTTAATTTACCTTTATTTTCTAATTGTTTTAAATTAAAATAAAAATTATTTTCAATAATTTTTATTAAAAATATTGTTATATTATTTTTTATAAATATATTTATTTATTATATATAACAAATATTTATTTAATTATTTAAATTTATAAATTAAATATAAATTGAATAAATTGAGTTGATTAAAAAAATGAATAAAATAAACACAACTCCAGAATTTCAAATTAAATTACTTACATTAGGGGAAACTGGAGTAGGAAAAACTAGTATAATTTTAAGATACACTGATAATTCTTTTTTAAATAGTCAATTATATACAATAGGTATAGATTGTAAAATAAAAAAAATAAAAATTGATAATAAATTAATAAATGTTTTAATATGGGATACTGCAGGTCAAGAAAGATTTAGAAATATAACATCTCATTATTATAATAATGCAGATGGTATATTATTAGTTTATGATATAAGTAATAGAGAATCTTTTGAAAATTTAAATTATTGGTTAAATGAAATTAATCAAAAAGCTGATAAAAATAAAATAAGTATAATATTAGTTGGAAATAAATCAGATATTAATTTTAATAATAATAATAATAAAATTGAAGAAAATGAAGAAGATAATAATAATATTATAAAACATAAAAGAGAGATTTCATATGAAGAAGGTAAAAAAATGGCTGAAAGTTGTAATATAAATTTTATTGAAACAAGTGCTTTAAATTCATATAATATTGAAAAATGTTTTGATATTATAATTAATGAAATTATTAAAAAAAAAGGAAAAAATAACATATTAAAAGGTGCTAATAATTATAATGAAAAAAATGATAAAAATATTGTAATTAATAAAAATATTTCAGAAAATAATAATAATAATAATTCAAATAAAGAAGAATGTTTTTGTTAATAGTCATTTTATAAAATTTTATATTTATAAAAAATAAATATGATAAAATTATATAAATAATTTAAATATAAAATGAAATTATATTAAACATACATTTACAACTTAAAAATATTTTATTTAAATAAATATATAAAATATATTAAAAAATAATTAAAATTTAAATATGAATACATTATATAAAAGAGTTTCAACTCAAGCAATAAAAGGTTCAAAATTAGAAGATCGAATTTATCAAATTGAAGAATTTATGACAAAACTTAGAAAAGATTTAAAAGAAGAAATTGAATTAAGAAAAGCATTAGAAAAAATTTCAATTTCAAATCATAATGGAAATGAAAATCAAATAAAAGCATTAAAAGATGCTTTAGATCAAATAGGTGATTTAGTTAATGATTCAATTTCAGATTTTAAAAATGAATTAAGAAATGAAATGGAAGATAAAAATAACGTATTAAAAAATTTTGTTGATAAAAAAATGAAAATTTTTGATACATATGATAAAATAAATGCAGATAATGAATTTAATCATAAAAATTTTGAAAATCAAACAAGAAATAAATTAAATGAGCTCGATAATGATTTAAAAAATAATATTAAATCAATGAATGATGTAATATCAACTAATACAAATAAAGTAAATTATTTTGAAAAAAAATTCGTTGAAGAAATGAAATATATTCGTGAAGAAATAACAAATATTTATAAAGAATTAGAAAATATTAAAAATGATGTAATATCGTTAAAAAATTTTAAAGATTTATCAAATAATAATTTTAAAAATATTAATAATGATATTTCAAAACAAGAAGAAATTATTTCAAATTTTACAAATAAAATGAATTTAAGTTTAAATTATTATGAAAATGAAGTTCAAAATTTTAAAGAAGAAAATTGTAATGTTTTATTAAATTTTAATAAAATTAAAGAAGAAGTTTATAGACATTTAAATATAATTGATAATAAATTATCTTCTAAATTAAAAGAATTATTTCTTTCAATGGAAGATAAACAAAATTTTAATAATTGTGAAATTCAAAGATTTGAAAAATATATTTATGAAGAACAAGAAAAATTTAATAAATTTATAGAAGAAAAATTTAATAATTTAAATGATGGAAATAAAAAATTATTTGAAGTTTATAATAAAGATTTAAATAATGTCAAAAATAAAAATGAAATTATTGAAAAAAATCAAGATAGTTTAAAAGATAAATTATATAAATGTTTAAGTGAAACTGATGATTATTATACAAGAAAATTAGAAAAAATATTTAAAATTTTAATTACTAATAATTTAATTCCAGAAAATTTTAATTATGATGATTTTAAAAAATAAAATTATGTAAATAAATTTAACTTTTTTATTTAATTTTTATTAAAATTTATTTAATTTTTTAATTTAAATATTCTATATAAAAATGGCAACATCAAATTCAGAAGCAGAAAAAAATGAATTATTAAAAATGGAAGAAAGAAGAAAACGCTTTTCTGAAGATGTAATAACAAATTCAAATGATGACGAAGAAAAAAAGAAAATCGAACGTATTAAAAGATTTGGATTAACTCCAAAGGAAGAATTAGATAAAAAAGCAGTTGAACTTGGGGAAAGTGAAGAAACATTAAAAAAAAGAAAAGATAGATTTAAAGATGATTTTAATCAAGAAGGAAATAGAGAAATAAAAAAAAGAGTTAGATTAAGAAAAAGAATAGGAAATCGAAAAGGTAATAATAATAGAAGAATTAGAGGAATTAAAAGAAGAAATAATAATAATAATAATGGAGGGAAAAGAAGATTTTTAAATAGAAGAAATAATAATAATGGAAGAAGAAGAAATAATTTTAATAGAAGAAAATATAGAAATTAAATATTAGAATATTATTATTTTAATTAATATTATTATTATTATTATTTAATTATTATTATTAAAAAAGGTAAAAAAATAATACAAAATTTTAAAGAATATTATTATTATTATTATTATTATTTTTCATTTAATTTTATTTTTATTTTTTTTAATTTTAAATAATTATTATTTAAATTTAATGGGAAATGTAAAAATAATTTTTATTTATTTTTTTATTAATTTTTAGTGTTGTAAACGTTCAGAATCTAAAAAAGATGAAGAAATGAATTTTGAAGATGAAACAAAAAAAAAAATTAATTCAATTCCTTTAGAACCAAATAATAATTTAAATAATAGCAATAATCAAAAATATTTTTCAAATAATACTTCAATTCAAAATAATATTTTAAATACAAATAATAATAATAATGAAATAGATTCTAAAACAACAAAAAAATTAGAAAATATTCCCAATGTTACAAATAATAATAATAATAATGAAATTAAAAATTTAAACACAAACAACGAAAATAATAATTTTGAAAATTCTTCTCCAATTAAATTAGAATTAACAATAATTACATCACAAACAAATTCAAACGGAACAAAATTATTAATTACAAAAGATGGTCTTAAAGAAAATAGTTTACGTAATATGAAAGATGGAATAGTTTATTTTGGTTATGTTGATGATATAGAAAACAATAATGAAAATGAAAATACAGCAATTGATTATTTGCTTCCTCAAAAAAAATATTTAAATAATTCTGAAATTAATATAGATTCATATACAGGACGTTATTTTCAAATATCTTATAATCCTTTAAATAATAATTATTTTTTACGTGATTTAGGAAATGGTTTAGGAACATTTGTTAAAATAACAGATAAATTATATTTAAAAGATAATATTTTAATTAATATTGGTGATAGTTATTTCGTTATTAATTTCAATCCTTCTGTTGAAAATACAGATACAAATATATTTTCAACAATAGAAAGTAAATATCAAGGAATTGATAAAGAATTAATAATAAAAATATTTACAAAAAATGAAAATAAAGAAATTATACGTAATTTTTCACCTTCTGATAAAAGTATAAAAATTGGTAGAAAAAATAATAGAAATGATATTGATATTGAATTAGATGATAAATTAGTTAGTAAAATTAATTCAGTTATTAAATATGAAGAAATGGGATGGGTCATTTATGATGGATATGAAATAAATGAAAATGGACAAATTAAAAAAAAAGAAAGCACAAATGGAACTTGGGTTCTTGCTGTAGAAGATACTTTAATTTATGATGGAATGATTTTTAAAGCAAATTTCAATTTATTTTGTTGTAGTATTATTAAAGATGAAAATTAATAATTTTTTTTAATAAAATTTTTTCATATATGTTATTATTATTATAAATTTGAAAAAAAATTAAATATTTATTTATAATTTTTTATTTAAAATTATTTTTTATTATTAAAACTTTTTTTATTTGAATCTATTAAAATTTTATTTAAATTTTTATTTATAATACTCATATTATTTTTAATATAAAAATTTTTATTCATTCCAAATAAACCTAAAAATTTTCTTAGATCTGTTTTATTATTATTTAACTTCATATTATTATTTTTTATAATAGGAGGAATATATTTACTACTTTCTAAATTAGTATCATCACAATCATCAAATTTATAAGTTTTATTATTAGATTCTTTATTTAAATTATTTTTTGAATTATTAAATAACTCATTTCTTGAAGAAAAAGTATGTTGACTTTTAGGTCTATTATTCAAATTAAAATGATAACTATTATTAAAATTATTATTACTATTAATATTACTATTATTATTATTATTACTATTATTATTATTGTTTTTATTTGATTTAATAAGCATATTTGTTTTATTATTTACATTAGGTAAAATATTTCTTTTATTAAAAGTTAGATTTTCAGTATATAAAGTTGATTTACTATAAATAGATTTTTCATAATTACTATTATTAGTTGTATTATAAATTTTAGATTGATATTTCATTGTATTTCCATCATTAATATATAATCTTAAACTATTTCTTTTGTTTAAATTAATATCATTTAAATCTTGTTTATTAAATTGTTTATCATTTTTTCTTTTTGGATATTTAATTTTATATTCTATTTTTTTTATACTTTCTCCGAAATTATTATTAATTTTATCACAAATAAGTTTAGTAAAACGATTTTGTTTATCATCTCTTTTTTTAATAACACTTTTTATATCTTTAATTCTTTTTTTATAATAATCTAATTTTTCAACAATGAGTTCATTAAAATAACGTTTAAAATTTTCACTTGTATGTTTTATGAAATCTTCTTTTTTTATATATAAAATTTGTCCTTTGTCACTATCACATTGAGCATCGAATAAATAATTATTTAAATTGTATTTAAATTCAATGTCTCCAATAATGTTTCCTTTATTTAAATCGATAATTTTATATTCAAAAATGTCATTGTAATATGAATTAATTTCATAATTTATTAAAATATTTCCTTTTTCTGCATCAATTTCATTTTTTTTATCAAAAAATGTTAAATCATATTCATTAAAAATTTTCACATTAGAATTAATATATAATTGAAATGAACCACTTCTTATAAAAAATATGTATTCAAATGGAGAATTTTTTTTACATAGAAATTCTCCTTTAACGAAATTTTTTTTTACTAAAAATGGTGTTATTATTTCTAATATAGGTGTATTTAAAAACTTATTAAATATTTTTAATGAATTTAAAAAAAAATTTAAATCGACTTTTTCTAAAAATTCAGTTTTTTCAAAAATTAATTTATAATCACTAATCATTAATTCACCTACAACAACTCTACTTCTTGTTTCAATTGTATTTTTCCATTTTGTATTTTTTAATTTAACATCTGAAATTCCATATTCATCTCCTTTTTCTAAATAATAATCTGGAATTTTATTTATATTTGCAGATAATTGATTTTGAAAAGCATTAAATAATTTTTCAAAAAATCCAAATTTTTTTCCTTTTTTTTTTTGTTCATATTTTTTATATGGTTTATATACAATAATTTTTCCTTCTAATATAAATATTATTGAATTTATATTATATCTTGCTTTATATATTGCTTCTCCTGCTCTAAATTGACGAATATTCATTCTTTCTATTATTGAACGATACATTAAATCGCCATATTTATAATTTGTAATAAGATGAGTAAAATATTTTAAATTTTTTAATTCTTTATATAAAGTTTCTTGGTCTTTTTTGGAACGAAAATTTTTTGATTTTGCATAAATTTTTTCTAATAAAGGATTGAATGTTACTTTTTCTTCTACAAAATCCGATTGAACGTTTAATTTTTTAAAAATATCCATTTTTTTTTTTATTATAAATTGGTTATTAAAAGATAAATATAAAAATTATTTTAATTATATTACAAAAGTTTATTAAAACAATTATAAAAATAAAAAAATTTAATTTATTTTTATAAAATAATTTATAAAAAAATTTTAATTATTTTTATAATCTTAATATAAATTTAAATATTATTTATTCATATTTTTTTATATTATATTTTATTCATTTTAATAATTATAATTATTTATAAAAAAATATAAGAAAAAAATTATATTTATAAAAATTATTTAAACCCAAATTTTTTTAATATTTGAATGAAAATTTCTTTTAGATTTTATAGAATTTAAAATATTTTCAAAATTATAATAACATGGACCAGGAATATGATAATTAGGAAATTTTAATCCTTTTTTTATTTTAGTAAATGTAAAACCTTTTTTATCATTATTTTCAATATTAAAAAAATAATTTTTTAATTCATTAATTTCAATTATTTTTCTTTTTTTTTCTCTATTTATTTTTTCTTTTTCTTCTTCTTCTTTTATTTTATTTATTAAAATTTGTTTTTTTATTTTATTATCAATATTGAACATTTTAATTTTATCTTTAAATTTAATATAATTTTTATCTTCATCAAAATTTTTAATATCTTCTTTTTGAATATATTTTTTTTCTAAATTATTATCATCATCTTTTTTAGAACCAGTTAAAAAAAAATAACTATTTTTATTTTTATTCGGAATTTTAAAACTTGAAGGAAAATTAAATAAACCAGGTCCAATTTTTTCTTCATCAAAATTAATTGGAAATGGACTATTAAATTTACAAAATTTTTTTTCTTTTCCAAAAATTATATTTTTTGAACTAAAACTTTTTTTTACATTATTTTTTTTATCTTTTTTTTCTAATATTTTAGATTCATATAAATCATTAAATCTATTGATAGAAAAATTATTTTTCTTTTTGAATAAACTATTATAACGATAAATATAACTTTTTTCTAAATTATATGGATCATATTCACATGGTCCTGGATAATATTTTTTATTTTCTTCATTTCTATAAAAATTATCATCAAATCTTTCAACAATTTTTTTTTGATTTTTCTTTGTATTTTTTATAAAAATATTATTATTATTTTTTTTTAAATTTAAAACTTTAATAATAAAACTATTATTTAAACTTTGATTATTACTTATAATTTCTTCTGATGAATAATTTGTTGATTGTAAATCATTAAAAATAAATTGAATGTTATCACCTTTAATTAAGTAACCTTTATTTTTTAAATAATTTTTATCGAAATAATCACTTTTTGAATTAAATAATGATTTTTGTTTTTTTGAAAATTTAAATAAAAATGAATCATTTTTTGTTGGAATTGAACCAAAATTTTTTTTTAAAAAAGGTGGAAAATTTGTTCCTTTATAAATTTTATTACTATTTAAAATATTTTTATTTTTTTTATTTAAAAAAAAATCAATTGAATTTAATTTTTTATTTGATTTATTCATTTAATTATATAATAATAAAATTATAATTAAATTTTAATAATTAATATTTTTATTGAATTTATTTAAATTTTCTTTTTTTCTCTTATCATTAAAACATCTTTCAAAAGTTTTTTTTAATTCTAAATTAACTTCTCCATATTCAATAAGAATATTATTTTTTTCTATTATTTCTTCATAACATTCTTTACTTACACATTTATAAATACAATCATCATCGTTTGATCTATTTGAACATTGAATTGTTTGTGAACATTCTTTCATTAATCTTTCAAATTTATTCATTTTATTTTTATTATTACAACAAATAAATCCAATTAAATAAATAAAAAAAAAGATTTTATATTTCATATTTAAAAATATTATTGTGAAAAATTTATATTAATAATTAATTTAAATATTTATATTATTATTAATATTTTATTTACAACAACCTTTATCTTTTTCTTTTTTTTTTCTTTCAGTTAATTGTTCATCTGTTTCTGTATTTATTTTAAATCCTCTATTATTTCTATTACTTTTTATTCCATCATTTATTATTGGAATTTCTTTAATATCATCATTTCTAACTTTTAATTTACCTTTTTGTAAATTTTCAATATTTTCTAATCCGTTTGAACTATTATTATTTTTAAAATGTTGAATAGCTAATTTTTCAAAAACTTCATTAACCATAGTTCCATCTTTACTACTCACTTTCATTAAAGGTATTTTTAATTCTTTTGATAAACTTTCTGCTTCTTTATCTGTAATTAAAGATTCATTTTTTAAATCAATTTTACTCATTACTAAAATAATTGGAATTTTTCCACATTCATTTATTACTTTATCATACCATGATGTAATATTATCAAAACTTTCTCTATCATTTATAGCAAAAACTATTAAAGCTCCATCTGCCCCTTTATAATATCTTCTAGTTATAGCATTATAATAATCTTGCCCTGCTGTATCCCATATATAATAATCTACTTCTTTATCTATTGTTTTTATATATCTTTTTGCATTTAAAAAATCAACACCTAATGTTTTTTTATATTCACTTGTAAATATATTTTTTACAAATTTTATTGTTAATGTTGTTTTACCAACTTTTCCATTTCCTACTACTATTATTTTTAAACTTGGATTTAAACTTTCTTCTTCAATCATATTTTATTATTATTTATATTTTAATTTATATTATAATTTAAATATTTATTATTTTATACTATAATAAAATTTAAAAATATATACTATGAAATACATTAAATTTTTAATAACTTTTTTCTTTATTTACATTTAAAAGGAATTTAAAATAGCTTATTTTTTTATAATTAATAAATATTAATATTATTATTCCATACATATTTACATTCAACCAAATTTACATCGATATAAATTCTTTAAATTGTTCATATGAAATTTCATTTGGGTTTTCTTTAAAAAAACTATTTATTTCATCTAAAGCATCTTTAAAGGGACAATTATGTTTATCTAAAAAATTCATAAAAGTAGTTTTATTTATAAAATATGAATTAATAAATTCTTCATCATCTTCGTTATTTTCAATAAATTCATCTTTATCTGATAATAATTTAAATCCATATAATAATTTTGATTGAAATTTTTCTTTATTTTTTTTATTTGTAACTTTATCAAAAAAGAAAAAACTTAAAAATACAGTATATTGAATAATTCCCATATCATCAATACTCATTCTTCTTAAAGAAATTGATTTTGAATATCTTTTTTGTATTTCTTTAAATGATATGGAAGTTATATCAATATTTTTTTCTCTAAAAAAATTTTTAACTCTATTACTTTTACTACTATCAATAAATGAAAATAAATCACTATCGAATTCTGTACATAATCCACGTTTTAAAAATTCTTCAAAAATTAATTTTGTTTGTAAAACTCCTTTAAAATCATTAAAATAATAATCTAAAGACATAAACAATTTACGATATTTATTTTTTTTTTCAAAAGGAATTAACAAAGTATATAAATATAAAAATGTTTTTTTTATAATATTACTATACACATAATTTTTAATTAAATTTAAAGTATTTTCTGTAAAAAATTCATCTAACATTTGTTTTATTGAATCTTTATCAAAATCTTTATTTAAATCATTAAATGTTTCATGCATTAATGCTTCATAAGCAGAAATTCTTTTTGTATAATCTTTAATTAACATCTTTTGAGTCAAATCAATTAAAGATTTATCAATATTTTTTTTTGTTTTAAAATCAATTTCAGAATTTTTAATTATATCAAATAAATTATGATAATTTTCTGAAAAAAAAGGCATTTTTCCAAAACAATAAAAATAGCATATAACTCCAACAGACCATATATCATTTGCAGGAACATTTTTTCCTTCAATTGCTTCAGGAGACATATAATTTGGAGAACCTGAGATATGTGAAGATTGATCATTTATTTCTTCACTTAAACCAAAATCAATTATTTTTACATCATATTGTTTATCATTATTAATTAAAATTATATTTTCCATTTTAATATCTTTATGAATAATTCCTTTATAATGAATATAATTTATTGCACAGAGAATTTGAAATAAAATATATTTAAACGATTTAGGTGAAAGTTTATTTGAGTTATTTTTTAAAAGTTTTCCTAAATCCAAACCAGATAAATTTTCCATTATTATATGAAAATTTTTTTCATCTTCTATTGTTGAATAATAAATTACTATTCCAGGATGATCCATAATTCTTAAAAAATCATTTTCTTTTTTAACTAATTTAAATTGACTTTTACTCATATTTTCTTTTTGAATTGTTTTAATTGCAAATTTTCTGTGTTTAAATATTTTATCTTCATATAATTTTACTTTTCCAAAAGAACCATGACTTATTATAGATATGAAATTAAATTTATTTCTTAAATTATAACGATAAGAATAAGGAAGATGTTCTATTTTTTCTTTATTATTTTCAATAATTTCTGTTGATTTTAAACCACAACTGCAACCCATTTTTATATTTATAAATGTTCAGTTTTTTTTTTTTGAGTATTTAATTAATATAATATAATTAATTAAGTCTATTTAAGTATCAATAAAAAAATTAAATATTTATATTATTAAAAAATATAAAAAAAATAAATTTTTATTTAAAAAAATAAAATTTATGTTTTTGAATTTTAAATTTTTATTATTGGGGATGGGGGATTGGGGATTGGGGATTGGGGATTGGGGATTGGGCCCAAT
>JAEEGK010014460.1_pt1 | contig 17635 bp, 14 predicted proteins | sample 8958771 | NCBI WGS metagenome assembly JAEEGK01 (sample SAMN16246547, study PRJNA631951) | gut metagenome | biome: gut microbiome; feature: rumen; material: SC-attached | host: Bos | place: Iran: Karaj | collected 2018-10
TCAGGTTCAATTCCTTTTATTGGGAATATGCCACAAACGGCTTGATTTGTAGTTGCTTTGACTTTCAATATAGCAACTTGCCCAACTGTTGCACCATAAAGCGCAATACAAACCGTATCAACGTCAAAGTATTTTGCCGATGAATTATTTAGACCTTCTTCTGTGATTTTGATTTCGGTATCGTAAATATATTTTTGCGACAATTCACCACTACGAACCCACAAAATATCTCCCCCATAATATGATTTATTTGAAGATGTCGGAGTTCCACCTGATGATGTTTCAAAAATATCTCCAATCCTTACCCACCTCCAACTCTCTGGAATATCAAACGGAAAATCCTCGGGGTTGACGGGCTTGGGAGCAGTGTATTTTTCGAGTTTGATTTTTTTGATTTCGGCATCTGACTTTCCGGCGGCGCGTGCAGCGGCGATTTTTGCGGTGTTGCGTTCGTTGATGAGACGGCGTTTTTCGTCTTCTATCTGCTGCAATAGCTGTTCGGCAGAGCCTTCGGCGGGGTCTTGGTCAACGAGGTTGCCGGTGATGGCTTGCTGCAAAAGGCTTTTTTTGAGTTTGTCGGGCAATGCAGCGTTGAGGGCATCAAGCTCGCCCTGCGCACTGCCGTATTCTTCAACAAGCGGCAATAAATCCTCCAATTTAGACACGATGCGGTGCTGTTCCGCAACTGGCGGAAGGGGAAGAAGATAATTTTCAAGGTCTTCATTGTTTATGGATGGCGAATTTTCACCTTTCATAAAATTATTTGTTAAGCCGTCAACAACATAACTTGACAACATTAATTTAAAAATGTATTCGGAATCAACTACCAAAGGTCTGCAAACATAAAAACCAGTGGAAGCAATACAATCATCATCTTTAACTAAAACCACATTTCTTAAATATGGTCTAACCATCGAGAAAAGAATGTCTCCCTTTTGAGTGTGACGAGTTGCACGGCTTGGTGCTTGGTCTGTTGGAATTATTTTTGGCTGATATGTATTCGCTTTATTGTCAACAGCATCAATATCAATATACTTAAATGTTTGACCACTGGGCTTGACACTTTTCATTGTATCGAACAAAACCCCTCCCCTTACCCATCTCCAACTTTCAGGAATCTCAAACGGAAAATCCTCAGGGTTGACGGGCTCTGGAGCGGTGTATTTTTCGAGTTTGATTCTTTTGATTTCGGCATCGGACTTTCCTGCGGCACGCGCAGCGGCAATGCGTGCGGCGTTGCGTTCGTCGATGAGACGGCGTTTTTCGTTTTCTATCTGCTGCAAAAGTTGTTCGGCAGTGCCGTCAGATTCGGTCTGCGGCACGAGGCAGCCGGTGATTGCAGCCTGGAGTATGCTGTTGCGGAGTTGGGTTGGTGTCATAATGTTGTTGTGTTGTTAGTCGTGTAAAGCCGTGGATTGCCACCCACGGATAAATCGATCACCGCTACGCGGTTTTACCATGCCGCACCATTGTAACCGCGTAGCGGTGTGCGCACATAGCCGTGGGTGGCAACCCACGGAATTCGGGAATGGGGTGCATGTTGCAACCCACGGAATTCACGAATCAAATATATATTTTTCATCACATTCAATGTTGTATGCTTTTAAAAATCGCCTGTATTCGTCCTCGTAAGTATCAGTTTTGTGATGCTCTTCCTGACCGTTGATATATTTTACAGTATTTGCAAGTACTGATGAACTTACCGAAAATGCCCCGTAGCCGTCCTGCCAAGCAAAGGCGTTATAATAGTCGGGGTCGATTGATTTTATCCAACCACTACTTACGGCTTTTACAGTACGCACAAGGTCTGACAATGTTTGCGTTTTAGGCAACGTCATCAATATATGCACATGGTTTTCGATGCCTCCAACGGCAAGAGCCATAGAATCATGGTTGCGTAATATGCCGCCAATGTACTCAAATATTCGAGGCAAATCGGCTTTGCGCATTATTATTCTCGTCTTTTTGACGTGGAATACCACGTGGACATATATTTTTACTAATGTGTTGGCCATAACATTGTGTGTTTTTCGGATACATCCGGACGATACATCCGGACGATACATCCGGACGATACATCCGGACGATACATCCGTGGGCTTCCGCCCACGTTTAAAATCGAACACCGCTACGCGGTTATGCTCTATCGCCCACGTGTAACCGCGTAGCGGTGTCCGAACATAGCCGTGTGGTGGCAACCCACGGAATACGTGTGGTGGCAAAAATACACATTTTTTTTAGATTTTCAATCCCATTTTTTCTTGTATATTTTGCAGCACGTTGTCGATTTTTTGGTCTAATTGTGCGCGGCGGCGGTGGTACTGTGCAAGGAGTTCGGCGGGCGGCAGCACTTCTTCTTCCTCTTTTGGGAATTTGCAGAGGTCAAAGTTGCAGTTAGTGTCGATGAGCTGCTGCACGGAGTAGCATTTGGACTTGTAACCGATGGTCTCGCCGTCGGAATTGAGGTCGGCTATCTCCTGGCGATTTTGCCACCACTCTTTTATCGGGTTGCAATGTTCGTCCCTCATTGGCTTGGTCTTGCTGAAATGCTTGTAGCCTTCGGGCATATCCAAACGGTAAAACCAAGTTTCTTTGGTATTGAAGTTGGCAGGCGCGCCGTCGGCTTTCTCCTTGTTGAAAAAGAGGATGTTGGTGGCGATGCTCGTGTAGGGCGCAAACACGCTGCCGGGAAGGCGGATGATGGTGTGGAGGTTAAAATCCTTCAAAAGTTTTTCTTTGATAGCCTTTTTGGCGCCATCAGTGCCGAACAGGAAACCGTCGGGAATGATTACGCCTGCGCGTCCACCATTTGCCAAACGGCTCATTATGAGGATAATGAAGAGGTCGGCGGTCTCTGACGAACGCATATTTTGAGGAAATCTTTTTACGACATCCACATCCGAAGACCCGCCGTAAGGCGGATTCATGCCGATAACATCAAAAAGGTCGGAATCCTTGGTGTCTTCCTTGTATTGAGCAAGTGAATCACCATTGATGATTTCAGGGTTTTCGATGCCGTGTATGAAAAGGTTGGCTATTGAAAGCAAGTATGGCAACGGCTTCCACTCGTACCCGTACACAGAATTTTGGTAGCTGATGCGTTGCTGCTCGTTGTTGATGCCGCCACGGCTAATATGATTGAGCGCGGATGTGAGGAAGCCGCCCGTGCCCGATGTGAAATCAGCGAAACGTTCTCCAAGTTTAGGGTCAAGTTTTTCGACGATAAAATTGGTGAGCGTCCTCGGCGTGTAAAATTCGCCCGCAGACCCTGCACCCTGCAACAAACGAAGCATTTCTTCATACACTTCGCCGAATGCATGGCGTTCCTTGGCATCGTCAACGCTGACATTTTCGTCGATATGATTGACCACCTCGCGGAGGATTTTGCCGTTTTTTGAGTAATTGTTGATACCCGACTTAAAGACGTCGCGCACACGAGCCTGTCCTTTGGGCGTATATTTGTCCACGGGCAGAGTGGCAAGAGCCTTGAACATTTCGTCGATAAATGCCAATAATCCATCGCCAGTCAATACGCTGTTGGATTTGTTGTCAACAGCCCAATTACGCCATTTGTATTTGTCAGGGATGATGCTCTTGTATCCGTCCACAGTATATTCGAGGTTCAGCTGGCTATCGTCGAATATTTTTAGGAATATGAGCCAAACAATCTGCTCGAGCCTCACCACGTCGGTGGCTATTCCGCTGTCGTTGCGCATAATGTTGCGCAGGGTTGATAAGTTAAGTGACATTATGCTATGTTGTAAATTTCGTTTTCAAGTTCTGTTATCATCTGTTCATACTGTTCTACAGAGCCGATGATTTTGATAATCTTTGCCGGCGAACCAATCTGCGAAAACGGATCCTGACCGAGGATTTGGCGGTTTTCGAGTTCAAGAATGCCGTTTTGTGCGTACTTGTCCAGGAGAGTCTCTATCACCTGACGCGCCGCACCGCTATATTTTTTGAAAAAATTGCTGCGCTTTACCTTTTGGGAGCGAGTGGCTCTCGATGGCGGATTGTTTTTACCAAAGGCAATGTAGCAAACAACGTCAAAAATGTCGGCGTCAGCAATTTCGGGACATTGCTCCCGCACGAGGTCTATCATCACGCCGTTTTGCTGGAGAATGTCGTCAATGGCTTTTTTGCGCTCGGCGGCGTTCCACTGCGTTACAAAATCCTCCAACGAGGCGTATGTGCCACGGATGTTTTTGCGGGCGTACACGATGTAATTTTCCGTCACGAGCTTGCCGTCCTCACCAATAAAAGACACTTGTTCGCCTGTCACTGCAACGCCGTTGCCAATCACCTTGTACTTTTTGGGCGGAGCTAACGGTGGCTGATTGTTGCCGCCTGTTACGTTGCCACTGCCGCCATTGTAGCCACCATTGTAACCTCCATAGCCACTGCCACAGCCGTTGCCATTATTGCCACTACCACTATTGCCGCTGCCACTAAACGGTGCTTGAGGTTCACACGCCCCATTATTGCCAACTCCATCATTATTGCCATCGCCGTCATTATCATTGCCATCACTATTGCCGTCGCCGTCTGTGGTGGACGCATCGATGGTAATGGGATTGTCGATAATGGTCTCGCCATCAAAATCGGGGTCGTTGAAAAGGTCGGTGGCATCAGCAAAATCCAAAAGATAAAACGACATTTTGCCCTTGTCTTCCCTCAGGCGTGTGCCGCGTCCAATGATCTGCTTGAATTTTGCCATACTTGTAATAGTCTGATTGATAACAATCATACCACAAGTTTTGCAATCGACGCCAGTGGACAGCAAATCGACAGTGGTGGCAATCACCGGATAAGGCTCATTCGGATTAATGAAATTGTCCAACTGGTCTTTGCCGGACTTGTCGGTGGCGGTGATGCGCATCACATAACGGTGGTCTTGCGCCACGAGGTCGCTATTAAGGTTGCTGAGAAGGGCTCGCATACGGTCGGCTTCATCGTCAGAATTGCAAAAAACAATAGTCTTGGTCATCCTGCCGATTTTGTGAAGTTTTTGCGTGATGTATTTTGCCACAATCTCGTCGCGCTGTACGATTTCGAGTTTTCTGCCAAATTGCGGACGATGGATGGTGTCGGTGCTTTCAAACTGCTCGCCATTCTCGTCGATTTCACCCTGTTCGGGTGTATAGCCGGTCTGGTCGATGTTGAGTTTTATCTTGGTGGTCATATATGGAGCAAGAAAACCATCCTCGATGCCGTCTTTGAGCGAATATGTGAACACAGGATTGCCAAAATATGCGGCATTGTCGTTTTCCTCGTTGCGGTCGCGGCGCGGGGTGGCGGTCATACCGAGTTGCGTGGCTGACGAGAAATAATCCAAAATTTTGTGCCACTCGCTGTCGGCCTTTGCGCTGCCGCGATGACATTCGTCCACAATTATAAAATCGAAGAAATCCCTCGAATATTCCATATAGGGCTGGTCGTCGTCTTTGCGCCGATAATCGTAAAACTGGTGATACAGAGCCATATAGACTTCCGCCGAGGTTGTCATATTCCTGCCCGTGATTTTGGTCATAAACTTTTGGAACGGACTGAAATCCTGCTTGATGGTCTGTTTAATAAGAATATTACGGTCTGCAAGGTAGAGGACACGTTTTTTGAGCCCCGAACTTCTGAGGCAGTGGATAATCTGAAACGCCGTGTACGTTTTGCCCGTACCTGTTGCCATTACAAGAAGGATGCGGTTGTTGCCTTGTGCAATGTGCCTGATTACCGCATTGATAGCCCTGCGCTGATAATAACGCGGCTCATTGGTGCTTTCGTCCCAATAATATGGTTGCTCAATAATTTTGAGCTGTTCGGGTGTATAATTGTAAAAATCTTTGACCCGCGCATCAAGTTGCTCCGGCGTAGGAAAACCATCAAGGGGAATCTCCTTTTCGAGGTTGGTAAGGCGGTCGTGTTCATAAAACTTGTCGCCATTGGAACAATATACAAAAGGCACATCGAGTTTTTGTCCGTATCCCAACGCCTGTTGAATCCCAGTGGTAAGCGGCACGTCGCTCTTTTTGGCCTCAACAATGGCAATAGGTTGCCCCTTATAAAACAAAGCATAGTCGGCATGCTTCGCACTTTCGCGTCTGGGCTTGGAGTTGGCGGTGGCTATCACCTTGCCATCGGTGATTGGAAACTCAGGTCGCAAAAGCTCCTGTGTGTTCCAGCCGCTCTTTTGCAGCGCGGGAAGTATTTTATAGGTCTTTACAGTTTCTTCGTTCATGGCAGACGAGTTTATATTGGTTTGTGTTTCACAAAGATAGAGTTTATTGAAATCAATTCCAAAAAAAGTTCAAAAAAAAGAACACAAATCAATCATTCTCCTCCAAATCCCCATTTGAAAACCGAATCGCCAATCCTATCGCCTTGCCAAGCAATGGCGGCACGGCGTTGCCAATCTGGACGAGCTGTTTGTTTTTTGGACCTTCAAAGATGAAATCGTCGGGGAACGACTGCAACCTCGCCATCTCTCGCGCCGTAAGCACGCGCGGGAGTTTCGGATGGAGGTTGACGCCGCCGTGGTTTTCCTTGATGGTGCAGGAAGGCGCGTCCCAAGGGCATTTTTTCCAAGCATCACTATAACCCTTGTACAGACTTGCGCCCTCGGGAGTCTCCAAGATGCGTTTTGCCATATCTTCGCGGTGGACAGTGGGCACGTGGTTGAATCCGGGGTCAACTGGATGGTCGATGAGGTCGCCAATCGCCTGTCCTGTAGTCACATAATCCTGCGGAAGGAGCATCGGTTTCGGATGATAATTCTTGAGCCCCTTGCGGTTGCCGATGAAGATGACGCGCTCACGTTTTTGCGGAGTGTAATAATCGGCGGCGCAGAGCGTGGTCACATTCATTTCGTATCCAATCTCCTTAAAATCAGCGATAATCTTTTTTTCAACAAGTCCACCAAGCATCGTGCGCAGTCCCTTGACATTCTCGCACAGCACAAAATCGGGCTGCAATTCCTTGACAATTTCAATCAATTCCTTGTAGAGCGAATTGCGGGGGTCGTCAACAATGCGGTTGCCAGCCATCGAAAATCCTTGGCACGGAAAACCGCCAGCCACGATGTCCAAATGCCTGCCGTTGAGCTGATTGCGGACTGTATCGTAAAACAATTTCTTATTTTCGGGGGTCTTGATGTCGCCATTGACGAACGGATGCGAAAAATTGCGATTGTAGGTCATGCACGCCTCATTGAACCAATCCAAGCCGCAAACGCCTTCAAGACCAGACATTTCGAGGCCTTTGCTAAGTCCTCCTGCGCCACAAAATAGATCCACGTAGGTCATCTTGGATTTGTTGGGATTGTTCCAAAATTCATGGATGTCAGCCCAATTCACGCGGTCGCCGCTCTCAGTTTCTTCGGAGTCAGACGACTCGTCGGGCGACGAATTTTTGAAAGAATCCGCCACTTGCTGCGCACGTTTTTCATGCGCACCATTCTCGATATACTCCTTAAAGCTGTCGAAATCCTCCTTGGAGACGGTGTAACAATTGTTGATTTTTGTGGTTTTCAGTTCACCGGATGCCACAAACCTGCGGACCACCTTCAAGGTCATTCCGGTCATTTGCGCAACCTGACTTATGCTGTACGTTTCGTTGTTCATTTTTAGAAATTTGTTTAGCGGTGCAAAGATACAAAAAAATGCCATTTGTCACAGCAGCAACATATTTTTTAATTCGCCTACATACCGTAAATCACGCCTTCCGCCACGCCTTTTAGACGTTCAAGTATGAAAACGACACCAGCTTTAACGCCGTGAGTGTGGTAGAATTGAATGTTTTTAGCGTTAGTGCAAAAAGTATTGTAGATGGCTCTCTTGGACTGCCAGGCACATCTCAGGAAGAGTTCGCGGGCAGTATCCACAAAAGAATGATGGACTATAAAAAGTCGGTTTTGAATATCGTACCTGCGCCCTGTACTCTGATGGTCGTAAAAGAAATCAATCATTTGGCGCGGGTCTTTAACTACAGATTCAGCATCACCGCGCATCGATTGCGGTATCACAGTGCCCTTGACATCAAAATAAATATTACCATCAATCACAATGTCGTAAGCCTTGTCGCACGGGTCGGGATTTCGCTGGACATTGGCATTTACATAAAAAAGATACTCGTCGCACTGCGCACATTTCCACAGATACCAACGGCGGAGTAAATAGTTTTGCTGGTCAATAGGCAACGGCGATAGGGCTTTCGTCAGCTCGGCATAACTATCGATACCAAACATATCAATCTGGTCGTCGGTCTTGTTGTTCTGAATATTGCCCCAATGCAAAGGGATTTGTCCTGCAAGCATCCTCAAGTCGGCAGAAAGTGTAGAAAATTGATGGTCGGTCATAGGCGTGAGATTTAGATTATGCGGCAAATATATGCAGAATTTTTCAAAAAGGCAACAAAATGAGGGAAGTAAAGTAAAATGATTGCATTAGGGATGTAGGGTGTAATTTGATTAGGTTCGTCAGGTGAGTGCCGATGAAGCCTGTATCACCGGTGATGATGTAGTTCACAATGATAGAGTTTTTATGAATATAATTTCAAAAATTGTTTGAAGTTTTGTAAAAACATTGTACTTTTGTGCAAAATTTGAAACAACTATGTACGATTATTTGACTAAACTACATAAGAAGGTGTTGTTTTCGCTTGATGATGTTGTAGATATTACAAACAACAAGCGAAGGGCGTCGTCTCTTTTGCGCAATTACCAAAGAAATGGTCTCATTTCAAAAATAAGGCGCAATCTGTATTGTGTCAATAATCTTGCAACAAAATTGCCGGAAGCCTCTAAATTTCAAATAGCCAGTTACTTGTCGCCAACAGCGACTGTTGTGGGTCATGCGGCTATGGAATATTATGGATTTGCCCACCAGACCTTTTATGAACTCACTGTAGCAAGCGTAACACGTTTTACGTCGTTTGAGTTTGATGGTATCCGGTATATTTGGATTGGTGCGAAAAATCAAAATGAAAATGTGTCACCAATAGGAGATTCATTGACACGCGTGACCTCATTGGAACGAACTATTGTGGACTGCATCGACAAAATTGAACTTTGTGGTGGCGTTGAAGAACTATTCAACTGCATATCAGCCATAAAATATGTTGACAGTCAACAACTTTTGCAGAATCTAAAATTCTATGACAAGATAGCACTTTACAAGAAAGCTGGTTTCATATTGTCATTGCAAGACAACCAATTGCACCTACCAAAGTATTTTTTTGACTTTTGCTGCGAAAAAAGCTCCCACAGCACCACAATGCTTACGACATTGGAGCCTTGTCCAAAATATGTAAGCAAGTGGCATTTATATATACCTGATTATATCAATGTTACAAATTATGACTACTTTTAGCAAACAACAGATGGCAATTCTGTCTGCGGAAACTGGATTTTTACGCGACAATCTTGAAAAGGTACTAAGACTTTCGGCAATTCTGTCCAGTTTTGAACACAATGCAATGCTGAACAGCCGATTTGTGCTCAAAGGAGGCACTGCCATTAACTTGACGATTTTTGAAATGCCTCGTCTATCTGTTGACATCGACCTTGACTATTGCAACGATTGTGACAGAGATGAAATGCTGTATGAACGAGGGCTGGCAAACACAATCATTCTTTCAATGATGGAAAACAACGGCTACACGTTGTCGCCGTCCACCAAGTCACCGCACTCCCTTGATTCATGGGTGTTCAGTTACACTAATTGTGGCGGCAACCGAGACAACATCAAGATTGAAATCAATTATTCGATGCGCTGTCACATTCTTAAACCATTGGTAAGGACTACGTCAGTGCCGTTTTTGCCAACTGTGAACATCAGGACGCTCGCACCGTTGGAATTATTTGGCAGCAAAATCAAAGCTCTTGTGGAACGCGCGGCATGCCGAGACCTTTATGACGTAAGCAATATGATTGACCTTTCGGTATTTTCTGACAACGACTTGCCATTGTTGCGCAAAATCATTGTATTTTATCTAATGGTTGGCGGCAACGGAATCAAGTCACATAATATTCCATTGCAGAAAATTTCAGACATCAATTTCCGTCAAATACGTGCAAGTCTTATCCCAGTTTTAAGGAAGTCGGAGCGTTTCAATTTTGAAGATTCCAAGCAAAAGGTGATGCGTTTCCTATCTGAATTGCTGATATTGTCCGATGAAGAATTGAGTTTTATAGATTTCTTCAACCAAGGCATTTATCGTCCGGACGTGTTGTTCCAAAGTTATGAAATAATCTCTCGGATACAGAATCATCCAATGGCAATTTGGAAAACGAAGGGAAAATAAAACTCCCCATGACAATGATGGGGAATTGTCATGGGGAGTTTTGGTAAGGGGAGAGATTTGTATCGCTATTTCACTACGCCTTTCTCCAAGTATTCCGCCAAGTTGGTGCGCATAACGCTTGCGACGTGTTCGGCGGCGACCTTCTCCATATCGTGCTTTACCATAATGGAGACAAGCTGGTCGAAGGAAGTTTTTTGCGGATTCCAACCGAGAGTTTGGCGCGCCTTGGTCGGGTCACCAAGAAGGTTGACAACATCCGTCGGACGATAGAAATCTTCGCTGACCTCAACCAAAGTCTTGCCAACGAGATTTGCAGGGCCATTGACGCAAATGCCTTTTTCGTTGATGCCTTCGCCTTCAAACTTCAACTCAATGCCCGCAGCCTTGAATGCGTGGTATGCAAATTCGCGGACAGAATGTTGAACGCCTGTGGCAATCACAAAATCTTCGGGCTTTTCCTGCTGCAAAATCAGCCACATACACTCGACATAATCTTTTGCATAGCCCCAATCTCGAAGCGAGGAAAGGTTACCGAGATATAGTTTTTCCTGCTTGCCTTGTGCAATACGTGCAGCGGCAAGAGTGATTTTGCGCGTTACAAAAGTTTCGCCGCGACGCTCGCTCTCGTGGTTGAACAAGATGCCCGAGCAGCAAAACATATTGTAAGCCTCGCGATATTCCTTGATAATCCAATAGCCGTACAACTTCGCCACTGCATAAGGCGAATACGGATGGAATGGCGTGGTCTCGCTCTGCGGCACTTCCTCGACTTTGCCGTAAAGTTCGGAGGTTGATGCCTGATAGATTTTGCACGTCTTTTCCAAATGGTTGGTGCGCACGGCTTCCAAAATCCTGAGTACGCCTACGGCATCAACGTCAGCCGTAAATTCGGGCGAATCAAAACTTACCTGCACGTGGCTCTGTGCCGCAAGGTTGTAAATCTCGGTCGGCTGAACTTTGCCAACAAGTTTTACAAGCGACATTGAGTCAGACATATCCGCATAATGCAGATGGAAATTCGGTCTGCCTTCGAGGTGCGCAATCCTCTCGCGATAATCGACGCTGCTGCGTCGGATGATTCCGTGTACGTCGTAGCCTTTGGCGAGTAAAAACTCGGAAAGGTACGAGCCATCTTGACCGGTGATACCGGTGATGAGGGCGGTATGTATAGGTGTCATATATTTTTATATCTAAATCTTTGCTAATATAAATTGTGGTATTTTCCTAATTACTTTTTTTATTTTGGTAATGGTAGGGAAACGAAATCCATTGGACGAATATACCTTGACATCTTCGTCCCAAACTTTTTTTCTTTTTGCGGAATCCGTACTAAGCCCACCCATACTCATTTTTACAGCATTCCTGTTTGATAGATAAGCGACTTTGACATTGTCACGCAGCAAATATCTAACAAGCAAATCCGTGTCAGCAGCAATTTTATATGATTCGTCATAAAATCCCAATCTATCAAACAATGCCTTTTTTATGTAGCAAGTGGGATGCAACGGTAACCAACCGTTACGCACTTTTCTTTGAGAATACTGTCCGCTCTTCCAAACTCGAACAAGTTTTTTCCCTTTGACAAACACTCCATCCGCATAAATAAAATCGGCATTAGAAGTTTCAAATTCTTTGACATAATCGCTTACTACATGTTCGTCATAAATACAATCATCAGAATGGCATAGCGCAATAACATCACCTGTTGCCATTTTGATACCCTTATTTATTGCCTCGTACATCCCGTGATCAGGTTCGGAAATATACTTGACGGTGATATTTTTAGGCGTTTCCGCCAATGCATCTTCTATAACTTGCTGACTGCCATCTGTTGATGCACCATCAACAATGATATATTCAATATCGGTATAATCTTGCGCAAAAACGCTTCTGATAGCGGTGGCGATAGTGGCAGAACGATTATAACAGGCTGTAATTATGGAGACTTTCATTCAATATGAGTAAAAAGAAATAAGCGAAACTATTAATTACAACGTTAACTACTTATTATTCAATAGTATACCGTAAACACATTGCTCAATATTTAATACATTTTTGCAATTAATTACGGCAAAACCATTCTCTAAGTTTTTGTTCTATCATATCTTCTGCATTTCCTTTCTTAATTGTATTGAAATTAAATGTTTTGGCCGTGTTAATAGCGTCAAAAAGTTTGGTTTCGTCAAAAACACCTATCACGCATTTCATTTCATCTAACTTTCTTACCAATTGAAATTGATCATGGATATGTTCCGTAATATTGCGCCTTGGAATAACTACAATTTTTTTTCGTAAATCCATAGCTTCCGATATTGCACCCCATCCTCCTTGAAGAATTAGAACCTCTGCCTCTTTTATATAGTCCAACATTTGAACTTTTGTGCAGAAACCAAATGAATGTGCAAATTTATACTTATAATCCGTGTACCCAGTTTGTACTATTACCTCTTCTTCAGATTTGGCAGCAAAATCATCTACTGCCTTTGCCATTCTATAAAATGGCATATCCATCGTACCCAGACTCGCAAAAATCATAATATACCACAATATATCGCATTAGGAAATGTCTTCAACATATCCTCCCATTGAACAAAGAAAATGTCCGCGTATTTTTCAATCCAAATAGGTGTACGAGAAGCACTTGTAACATCTGCGGCTGAATTAATAAAAATAATTTTTGTTTTCAGTATTTTCTTCGCAAAATAGACTGTGGGAACAGCCACGCCCGCTCCTGTTGTTATGATTACATCGGGTCTTTTCTTCAATACCCAAAATAATGCCTGCAAGCAATTAACAATAAGAGTCCATTTTTTTGATGGTTGAAAATTTTGTAAGAAAACATGTTCCTTGTTTTTAAGGAACTCTGTTGTTGACGTTGTTTTGAGCGTCAGCCAATAGCAATCCCATTTTTCTGGAATAGAACCTACTGCCAGCTGCAATTCTCTCAGATGCCCACCTGCCGAACATGCAAGACATATTTTGGGGTTATTTTGATGTTTCATTGCATTTCTCTCTATTAACGTATTTAATCAATTTCGCTGGATTGCCGCCAACCACAGAAAATGATTCAACGTCCTTATATACTGAAGCAGTCGCACCAACAACACTATGTTCGCCTATGTTAACACCCATTCCAATATACGCTTTCATAGCAATCCAAGCTTTTTTTTCAATCATAATTGGAGCTGTTATAAGCGATGTTTTGGCATTATTGACCTCCGATACATTATGCCCCGCCGTACAAAGACACGCATACTGCGATATTGTTGCATACTCCTTGAGTATTACCAATGCCTGATTATAACATATCACATGCGGCCCAAGACAACAACCTTCTTCCATCCTCAAATTCCATGGTGCCCAAATTTTGGCGGAAGAATACACCAATGATTTATACGAAACTTTTGCACCAAACAATCTGAGAATCAACCATCTCAATGGCCAAAAGATTTTTGTGGGAAACGGTCGAAAAAGAGTGTAGTATACTAAAACCCAAATAAAACGAAGAAGTTTAATTCGGATAGGGACAAATCCAACATTTGTTTTTTTATACATAATATTATTAAAAATATTCAGTGCATATTTTTATTTCTATCAAATATTTTTGCGAAATCAATTTTTTTAGCAAAGAATTTTGCTCCTCCATGCGTAAGATGTCTACCGTCTTGACTCAATAAAAGATGATCGTCTGAGAACACGACAACGGAACTATCTCTAGTCATTGCTTTTTGTAATAAATCCACATACTTATCCTCCCACTGTGCCCTTAGCATGTCATTAATCTTAAAAAAATTTGGATTAATTCTCACCGTCTGCGAAAAATAGTCGGGGCTTTTCCTTTTAACGTAAATCTGACCGTTACAATCTCCAAAATTTTTTGTACCAATACCCCATACTTCGGTGTCAATACTTACATTGTCTTTTACCAAAAGAGGAACGTCCTCTTTGTATCCAAAATAAAATATAAAATCACTGAGTTTTATTCTATCTATGTCATATTCTTGAATATTACTACTATAAGATAGATTTATTTTGTCCGCATAATTGGATTCTAACAGGATATTGCACCAATCTCGAGCAAAACTATTTCCAATGCAAAGCACATTAATTTTGCCTTGACAAATCTCAAAATTCTTGTCAAACTGTCGTATTCTGTCATTGTATTCGGCGAATATATTTCTATGTGCTTCATCTTTGGTAATTTCCAATTCAGGAACATCTCTAACAACACCTGCGTTTAAATAAATTGCAAAAGCAATTCCATTAATCACTAAAAGAGACAATAAGCAAATAAACCTTGTTTTCATATTGACCAATACCTTCTTCTCTACCACATTATATGTCAGATACGACAATGTCAACACGCATATAATAAATGAAAGTATAAACAATGCATTCATATCAGTTGAATAATAATATCGATAAAAAGCCAAAATAGGTTGATGCCACATATATATACTATAACTCATAATTCCAACAACACCAAATATCCGTACTTTGTTCAAAATGGAAAAAAACATACTATTTATGTTGTAAAAAGAGACCAAAATATAAGACAATGTTACTGTAGCTATCAAATACACACCTTGTGGCAAAATCGGCGCACTTACAATCTCTGATCCATCTACAAGATTGTAATCTATGTTTTTGCTTTTCGCAAAGCATGTTCCTACAAGCATTATTGCTAATAATGCTATAATACAAATAAAACTTACAATATTGTTTTTGAACGGAACACCTTCTCGCTTATTAATTATATATAATCCTGCCAACCCACCTACAGCCAATTCATAAAACCTGCAAGGCAGTAGGTAAAACTTGTTACCTGTTGCAATGCTTGGGGATAAATAAAGAACAAATGAAATTGCAGTCAAAGTAACAATCACAATTACAGCGGACTTTTCAAACGCAATATTTAACTTTTGCGTTACACATCTCAACAGCATTAACAAAAGAGGTAAAAACAAATAGAACTGAAACAAGATACCAATATACCATGTGTGCATAAGCGGTTTATACTCATTCCAAACATCCCAATAATTTTTGGCTGTGATAGAACCCAATATGTTTCCTGATAGGCAATTTGCTGCGACGACGGATTCGCATAGGTTTTCGTAATCATCTGGCAACATACCGTAAAATCCCACCGATAAAACTATTGCTGTCGCCAATAACATCATAGGCAATAACCTAATCACCCTTTTTTCTAAAAAGGGGAAAAACTTGAAACTACCTTCTGCAATAGATGTTAACACTTTGGGTACAATAAAAAAACCATTGATTACAAAAAAAACATCAACTCCTAAATACCCACTTGGCGCAATGCCAATATGATATAAAACTACTGCCAATATAGCGAAGCCTTTAATAATGTCTAAATCTTTTCTATATACCGACATACGCATTATAGATTAAGCATTTTTATTAATCAAAAACAAATTCAGGTTTTTCTCCTTCACCCAATAACCATTGGTATACCAAAAGCATCTTTTTGGCGGATTCCGTCCATGAGAATTTTTGTTCCACAAGCTTACGACCATTCTCACCCATTTTTTTCCTGTCGTTATCATTCAACGATAGCAAATGCTGTAATCCATCAACTATGCCAGTGATATCGTCTTTAATTCTAATTGCAGCACCAGCATCAAAACCTTCTGTGATATTACATTGTGGCGTCATAATAACAGGGAGACCATAAGACCAAGCCTCTAAAACTGACATCGGAAGGCCTTCTCCATGTGATGGTAAAATATACGCATCAGCATTTGCATACATCATACTTTTTTTTTCACCATACACTCCTCCATAGAATGTAACTATATCATTTAATTTAGAATCCTTGCATATTTGTTCTAATAGATTTCTATACTCAGTATCGCCCCAACCTACAATATCAACCTTCCATAATAACATTTTATCAGGATTAATTGACAATAATTTTTTTATTGCTTTGAGCAAAATGTCCACACCTTTCTTAGGATGTAATCTACCTAAAAACAATAGATGCTTCTTGCAATCTTTTTTTTGTGACACCACATCAATATCAGGGAGATACACTCCATTTGGAATAATCGCGACAGGACTCTTTATTCCATACGATCTTATATCCTCAAGTTCTTTTTGACAGAGAGCATGGAAACATGTAACCTTGTTCAATTTTTTATCAAAAAATAATTTGGCAAACAATCTTTTTATCATCCCCTGATGTTTAATAATATAAGGATCTAACATTCCGTGAGGTGAGCATATCAAAGTTTTTTTTTGTCGTGTTATCCATAACGAGATTAATAATGTCGGGTATCTCCACAATCCCTCCATATGCAATATATTTGCATCTGATTTAAGAAGGCTACATTTAAGATCTCGACTATACAAAAAAATATGTGGTTTGAATAGTATGATTTTAATTTTTCCCCATAAATGCAAATCTTCATTTGAATATGCATCATAATATGAAAATAGGCTTATGTCTATGTCCTTAAATACTTTGTTTGTAAATAAGTCTTTTACGGCATCCAAAACCCCACCAGCTAACCTACTGATAGAATATGTAAGTATTTGTATTTTCATATCTGAAATTTACTAAATATTATTTTATTACTCGTAAGTACGAAAACACTATTACACTATAAATGACTGCGATGTCAAGCTCCATTCCTGAAAATGCATTACCAGAAAAAAACATCAATGGGAACGGTAATATTACAGGATATAATATTGCTTTATGAACTGCAACAATACCATTTTTTGGTGCTATTTTTTTTATAAAATACGCATATAAACATATAAACAATATTGATCCAACAATTCCAAAATCAAACACAAGACGAACAATTACTCCTTGAAACAATACTCGGTCATGTCCAATGATTTTATTTAATTTGTCATCAATTTCCTTATTAATATTCGGATTAATATAACTTATTAAATGCACGATAAGACCACTACTATTGTACAAGCCCCAAAATCGATAGTCTGGATCATACTTTTCAAATGCTCTTGTTGAATATTCCTGCCATTGTCCTCCGTAATCACACACAGAATATATCTTACTATAATTGTTTGGGTTTACAATCGGTTTGTTTTTAGAAGTTGCATAATAAAAAGTTGTTCTATTTTCAAATCGATTTGTGGTTATTGTCATAAAATAAGTTGCCGCAATGAATGCAACACTTCCAATAACAAAATTCATTTTTTTTCGAATTTTTGTATCTATTAATGGATAATATAAATACAACATTGTAGCATACACACACGCATAAGTAATCAAAGCAGACCTTGACACGGCCATCATACCAGTACTGACGATAGTAAACGATAAAACTAAACGGACAACTGC
>JAEEGK010014465.1_pt1 | contig 17632 bp, 7 predicted proteins | sample 8958771 | NCBI WGS metagenome assembly JAEEGK01 (sample SAMN16246547, study PRJNA631951) | gut metagenome | biome: gut microbiome; feature: rumen; material: SC-attached | host: Bos | place: Iran: Karaj | collected 2018-10
GTTCTTCATTAAAATCTTTAAATTTATCCAATTTTAATACTAATAATGTAAGGAATATGAGTTTTTTTTTCATCAATTAAAAAAAAATTGTGAAATAATAGCAAACGATAAAAAGATTTTAGACCTTATAAAAAATATATTTAATCTTATTTTAATATAATCTTTTCTCAAATTTCATTTTAGATATATTTAACTATTTAAAATATATATTTTTTATAATATTCTTTATTTTATTAATGTTATTTAATAGTATATACAATTTCAAACTAACTAATATAAATATAATGTAATTAGATGACCTATAATGATTTATTTTTATGTGAAAATAGATTTTCTTTATCTCAAATATAATATTTCTTATCTTTTTCTTTAATATATATTATTTAAAATTAATTGCGTAATTAAAAGTAATTTCTTTATATTTTCTATCTGAATAATAAATAAGATAAATAAATTTTTCTATAATATCACTTATAATAAAATAATAAACATCAAATCTAAATTTTTTCTGAATTTTTAATAAGAATAAATTTGTTATAAAATTATTAATTAAAAAGCAAATATTAATAAATTATAACTAAATTCAAAAGGAACGTCAATTTCAATAAATCATTAATTGTTTTTTTTCTATATTTTTCATTTAAAAGATAATAATTTATATAAGTTGCTCTTTTTCTTAATATTGAAATAAAAAAATTTGCAATATCTATATAATTAATAATACTATTTCATTAATATTTAAATATATGATAACTTTTTATTTTTTCATTTTTAATGGAAAAAATCTTTTTAGTTAAATAAGCAATTTAAAAATTCATCATCTATCTGATGTTATAAAAATATGAAAATTTCCTTTTTTATAAATTTTCAAATAATATAAAATCATTAAATTATTAATTCATTTGATAAATTGTGAATTTAAATTAATTTCTTTTATCTTTTTTATTCACTATAAATAGACACATTCTTTATTTATATACTCAAATTGGTATTTTTATATATAAAATGTTTAGAATATTTTTTTAAATATATTTCATATTCATATTATTTAATAATAGAAATAATATAAAATAAATGATTTATATTTTAAACAATAAAAAATATAAAATATTGATTAATTTTCAATTATAATTCATTTTGAGGAATGAAATAAATGAAAAATCAATAAAAATATTTATAAAAATATTCTATAAATTTATATTTTTTATTATTATAGAAGTTTAAATAAAAAATATGTAAACCTATGATTACAAAAAAAATATATTCTATAAAATAAATTATTTTGAATTAAAATAGGATTTAAAAATATAAAATTTTTAGAATTTGGTTAAATTAAACAATAGAATAAAATGGAAATAAAACTAAAATATTTTTGGAAAAATATTTAATTTAAGAGAAATATTTATATTTCAAAATCTAATATTAATAATTTTAAATAATTAACAAATTAAATAATTAGAAAACCTGGTGAATATTTATTTATTTATAGAAATTAATTATTGTAAATTTAATTCTCCATAATCCATTTGAGTTCATATTATTACTAAAAACATAAAAATATTAAAACATTATTTATTTTCTTTAAGAAAAAAATTTTAAATAAAAAAAAATTAAAATAAAATAACTTATTTTAATGTTGTTCATTAAATAACCAATTATAATTTTCCATAAAATTCCCTTTTCTATTTAACTCAAAACACTTTTTTAATTCTCCAATGAATTTTTGATCAGTTAAATGATACCAAAATTCAAGAGGAATTTTTTTTCTTTCTTCAGTCTTTTCATATCTATCTATTTTTTTACTTGTCCAATATTCTTGATTTAACAATTCTTTATTAATATTAATTCTTTGATTATGATAAACAATTCCAGTTCTATCAAAATCAAAATGATTTGTTATATTTTTCCCATTTTCTTTTTTAATATCATATAAAGTAATATTATATGTTTCAATTAATTGTTGTAATAATTGACTTAAAGATAATCCTCTATCAAGAAGCATTTCTCTTTTTTGTATATTATCACATACTGGAATTGATTTTTCTATTTCATTTAAATCACACATTATTGAATATACTTTATCTAATATTTTTGGATCTATTTTTTGTTCACCAAATGTATTTTTAAATGATTGAAAATTATTATTTTCGTTTGGATTTTTTCCTATAAATATTTTATTTACATCATTTTTAAAAGAATCTGTTCTATTTGTATGTGAATTATTTTGATTTTCATTATTTTGATTTGATATTACTTCCATTTTTTTATTTTTTTATATTTTTTTTAATTAATATTTAATAAATTTATATTTCATTTATATTAAATCAAATCCTTTTGAATCTTTGGTATAACCATTTATTATACAAAAACAATCAATAAACCAAAAAGATAATAAAATAATAATAGGAATTAAGAAATAAATATCATTTGGTTTATTTAATGGTTTATTTGAATTAATATAAATATAATATAATAAACCAAGAAATAAAAAAACAGGAAAAACTACTTTTAAAAATCCTCTTATATTCTTCCCTAAATAATATTGATCTGCCCCAGTAAAACCAAAAAATAAACTTAATATTATTGCTACTATTTTCTTTTTTCTTTCATAATTACAATATTGTCCATTTATTGATTCATAATTTTCTAAACAATAACAAGTATTTTGTTCATATATTCCTTTTCCATTACAAATTGATTCCTCCTTAATATCTTCTGTTTTTATAAATTGAAAGAATAAAAATAAAAAAATATAAAATATATTGTTTTTTTTCATATTAATTCTTTTTATTTTTAAAAAAATATATCACTTAAATTATTAATATTTATAAATAAATATAATTTTTATTTTTCTTTTTTTTATTATTACCTATAAATTGATTAATATAAATGATTATTATAATAATTAATATAATTGTTAATTGGTTTTCTATTATATAAATTAAATGAATTATATTTCCTTAAATTTTTTTCAAATGAGTCTTGAGAATTTGAATAAGTGTTTTCAAATTCTTTTTTTTGAAATTTTTTCTTAGAATAAATATTTGAAAAATTACTTTTAATTAAATTAGGCTTTTTATTTATTGAACTCCTAACACACATATTTAAAATATCATCATAAATATTTTTCAATATATCAATATTATATTTATAATTTATAATATTATCTAAAAATTGCTTATAATTATTATCAATTTCTTTATTATTTATCCCAATATATTTATCATTAAAAAATTTTTTATGTTTACTTGTTATTTCAATTAATTTTAATATATCATTTGTTTTTTTCATAATTTCTAATTCTTTTTTTTTCTCATTTGAAATTGATTTATTATAATTAATTGTTTGATTTCTTTTAGTTTCATTTCTCTTTGATGAAAGTAATATTCTTAAAGAAGTATTTGGAGTGAGACTTTTAATAGGATTTAAATTTAATTTATTTTTTCTATTTCTTTGATGATTTGACTGAAATTTAATAGTATCTCTTAATGGTTTTTTTAATAAATTAGTTTTTAAATTAATTTTTTCATTTCTTTTTTCATAATTGTTAATTAAAGGATTTTGGTAATAAATTTGGCTATTATTAATTTTATTATTCAATTGAGAATATTTTTCTCTTGCATCATAATGATTAATTATATAATTATTATTGTTATAATCTTGATTATTTTTTCTTTCATTTTCAGAAATTAAATTTCTTATTGCTTGAATTGATTGTAAAATTATTGAATTATAATTATTTAAAATTCCAATTATTTCATTTGTAAATATATAATCACATTTATTTTTCATATAATCAATTAATGATATTTTTTTATTTTCTGGTAGAATGTAATTTTCAAAATTTTCAATAAGTTGTTTATATTGTAACATTTTTATTTTATTAATTTAATTAATTTTTATTTTTTATCTTTAAAAATTGAATTTTTAATAAACTTTTAAATATCATTTTTTTTTTTTAATAACTATAAACATAATTTAATGTACTTATATTATATAAATTATTTTTAATATTTGAAGCAATAATTCCTTTTTCAATATTTTGTTGTTCAAAAATATGAATTTTAATGACTTTCTTTTTTGTTTCATTAGGAAGAAAAATTACTTTATTTATTATTCTGATTATTTCAACATCTTGATTAAATCTCCAATCACTTCCTTCTTCTTTGAATTTTTTATTTATTCTATTTATTAATTCATCTATTATAGTTTTTCTTTCATTTATTTTTTCTAATAATTTTTTTGAAATTGAATTATTACATAATTTTGTTAATTTATCATATAAATTTATTATAATTTCATAATTTTTTAGTAATAACATATGAAAATATGAATGTTCTTCTAAATTATTTAATAAATTAATTATAATTAATAGGAAAAAATAATATATTACAAATTTAGATATAATATCTTTATCTTCATTCTCAATTTCAATTTTAATAAATTCAAATAATTTTAATAAATTTGAATAATCATTAAATTGACGTATAAATAATGTAATATTATATATAATAATTAAAGAATATGTTATCATTCCAGATTTATTTTCATTTATAATATTATTTTGTAAAGTTAAAATAACTTTTAAAAAATGAATAATAATTTTTTCAAAATTATCTTGTATATATTTATTATTCTCAGAATCAGATACTAATTTTTTATAAATATCAGAAGTAATGATATAATTAAATAAAATATATTCAATTATACTTTTATTATATTCTTTTTCCATTAAATGTTCCAAAATTAAAGGGATAAATTCTTTAACTGAAGATATTTCAAATAAATTAGGAATAAAATTAAACAATCTAATAAATAAATAATTAATTTTTTCTTTAAAAAAGTCATTTAATTTATCATAATTTCTATAAAATCTAATTATAAATTCATTTAATAGTCTATTATTTAACATTATATTTTTTACAATTACTTCTTTATAATATTTATTATAATAATTAATCATTTCAATAATTATTATTGGAATTCTTTCTAAATTAGATTCTAATTTAGAAAGAAAATTAAAATATATTTCATTATTATTATTTTTAAAAAAAAAACTTAAATTCTGTTCTTCATTTTTAATATCTTTAAATAAAATTTGGTTTGTATCTTCTAAAAAATAAATCATAAAAGAAACAAGAATATTAACATATCTTTCAGACATTGGAAGATTACTTTGATTAGATTCAATAATATTAATAAATGTTGTAAAAAAAGAAGAAAAAATAATTTGATTAAATTTCTCAAATTTTTCTTTTTCTAAAAATGAATTTGATGAAAAAATAAATTTATATATTTCAATATTTTCAATATTTAATTGATTATTTGTTTTATTATTAGGTAAAATAATTATATGATATAAAATTGAAAATGAAAGGAAAAGAATATTAAATTTTAAATCATTATCATTTAAAATTAATTTTCCTTCATTTAATATAGTGTCAATACAAAATAAAATTAAATTAAAAGGAAAAACTTTTTTTAAAACATCCCAAGAAATATTTTGAAAATTTTTAATAAAAGTAATTGTTAATTTATCTTTAAAAATTTCATATAAAGAATCAATAATAATTGCTAAAAATGTAATACAAGGTTTAATTATTGAAATATATGTTTCTTTTTGTTGTAATGTAACATATTGTAAAACATTATTACAAAAATTTTGTAAATTATTATATGAAAAATTATCTGGATTTGTATTTATTAAATCAAAGAATAAACTCTTAATAATTTGATATGGTTGATTTTGACCTCCAGTTAATTCAATTAAATTATTAAAATTATTTATTAAAAATTTTGCATTTAAATCAGAAGTTTCAGATAATTCAAGTATTAAAGAAGAAATTTTATTTGTATCTAAATGATTTCCCATAATATAAAATATATATATTTATAAAGTAAAAAAAAATAAAAACTTTTATTCTGTTTAAAAATACAATATTAATAATTATATAAATAATATTAATATACTTTATTAAAATTATTTTTTATTATTCATTTTTTCTAACCAATTTTCTAAATCTTGATTAGTTGAAATCATAGTACTAGGAATAATCTTAACTATGCATTTTGATATTTTTAAAAAATAATCTAACTTTTTTAAAAATCTAAATTTAACATAAATAATAAAAATAATCATAGCAAACATTAAAAACATAATAACAATAATAGCAGTATTCTTATTCTTTGATAATTCCTTATTTACATCTTTTAAAATAACATCATCTAATCTATCAATAACAGGAATAACATAAGTATAATAAATATTTTCTAAAACAGAAAAAGTATTAGAAGAAAAAAGATAAAAAGAAGAAAAAGAAGAATTAGAATTAGTATCTAAATTTGATTCATATTCATATAATAAATTAGCAACTTTTTCATCAATTAAATCAATAAAAGCATCAGTATTATTAATTAATTCAACAATAGGCTTTTTAAGACAATTATTATATTCATCAGTATCATATTCATAAACTGCACCACAAGCATTTAATAAAAAGTTTTTATTATAAAATTCATTTAATAAAGGATAATGACTTAAAGATGAATAATAAGAATATTGTAAATTTTTATTTAAAAAAGATGTACAAATTAAAGTATTATTAACATTACATTGTGCTAATATACATTTTGATTTAACTGTTCTACATGATGCATATGCAAATCTTCCAAATAAATAAGATTGAACTTTCATTATTTGAATATTATTTTTAATTGCTTTTCTACTTATTAGTAATAAACTAATACATGCTGAAATACAAACTAAGAAAATTAATGTTAAATGAATATATGATGAATTTTGTAAATTTAATTTTTTATTTTGTTTAAAATCTAAATTAAAATCTGATGATTCTTGTCTTTTTAATATTATACTTTGATTTTTTTGATTTGGAACATTTTGAATTTCTTTTTTAGTAGTATTTTTTTTTGATATTTTTTCACTTTCATCTTCTATTGATTCTGATTTATTATCTTCATTATTTATTATAGTATTTTTTTTATTATTTTCAATATTATTTTCAAAAGTTAATTTAAAAGTTTTTACTTTTTCAATCATTTCTTCTACTTTATCTTGTGATATTTTTACTATTTTTTCAACTCCTTCTCCCATAAAATTATTAGTAACCATTAATTGCCATAAATAAACAGCAAAACAAATACAACAAAAAACTAAATAAATTATATTTAAATACCAAACTGGATTAATATTTTCATTATTTTTCCAAACAATATAATCAAGTAATATATCATTATATTTTAATAAAATTGGAATAATAAAATCATAACTATTAAAAATTGCTTGAAAAGTTAAATAATATAATTCATATTGTCCATCTTCACTATATGAAGTTATATTTCTTTGTAAACTTAAATCATGTAATAAAGTAGAAGCATCAACTAAACATTTAGTTAAAGAAATTGGAAAAGCCTCATCATCATTATGAGTCATTTCAATATAAGGATAAGTAACATTAACTCTACTCCAAAAGTTATCATTTCCACTAAATTCAGATAAATATCTTTCAATTAAAATTAATTTTGTTGTTGTATCATCAGTCCAATTTATATTTTGATTAATTAAAGTTTTAAAATACAAATTTTGATCTTCTATAAATGAATTAAATTTTAGATTAAAATTTGTTGAATAATTAAATTGAACTAAAGTTAAAATTGATATACAAGAAGAAATAATTTGTAATAAACCATTTTCAACAATAAAAAAATAACTTTGTAAAGTATCTAATTTATTTAAATTTTTATCAATATTTCTATAAATAATAAAGAAAATAGAAGAAAAAATTCCAGCACCAAAAACAAAAAAAAGAGCAGTAAATAACATAAAATAAAGAGAATGTAAACTTTTATTATTTTTTAAAATACTTTCTCTAATTTCAAAAATTCTATTTATTTTACTTAAATCACTATTAAAACCAGGAGCAGAAGATTGAGAAGCATTTTCATCATCATAAACAGTATTTTGTTTATGAGAACCATGAACTCTACTATATTTTTTTATATTTTCTTTAAATTCTAATATTGTTTTTTGAAATTCTTCATCATCATATAAATAATTACCAAAATTATTAATATTATTTAATAATCTTTCTTTCTCTTCTAATTTTATTTCATGACATTTTTTTAATGATGATAATTTTGATTCTGTTGATATTATTTTTTTACCTGCATCATTATTTTGTGAATCATCATCACTTTGATTTAAACCTTTTTCAGATTTATTATCTATACATCTTATTACAAAACATACTTTATCTTTTCTATAATTATATTTTCTAAAAGTAAAATTAAATTTATATATTAAAGAATTTTTATCTTTTGTATCATTTTCTATAATATCTTCTAATTCAGTAAATTTATTATAACTAAATAATTTTTTATATATATTTAATTTTTGATAAAAAATATCATCAGTAGAATTTGTTTTTTGAAAACATGCATCTTTAAATTTAACTTTATTACTATTTGTTTTCCTAAAAACAATATTAGTATTACCAAAAAAAGTATTATTTAAATTATTATTATCTTTATTATCATTTGGAGTTATTAAATTTGGAGTTGGAGTATTACCAGAAGGAGTTAAATAATTAGAATTTTGAACAGGAGGAACATTTTTACTTGATGATATTTTTTCATCATTTATTGTTATATTATAATGAACATCTTCTTTTGGTATTAATAAAGAATTTTCATCACTATTTAAAATTGTATTATCTATTAAATTTGATTTTTCTACTATTATTGTTTCTGGTACTGCATTTGCTATCATTAAATCTTTTTTTGAAGTATTTTGAAAATCCATCATAAAAATTGGTATTTTTATTTCATATTCTAATTCTATATTTTCATTTATTTCTATATTTGCATCTTGTTGTTCTTCTTCTATTTTTAATTGATCTTTATCTAAAATTACTGTTTGACTTAAATCAACACTATCACTTTCTTCTACAAGATTACTTTCATCTAAAATTTGTTGTTTATTTCCTTTCATAAATATTTTATAAAAGTTTATAAAATTTTTACATATCATATAAAAAGGAACATCATTTTCAATGAAAAATGATTTATTTTTTAATTTTAAAGTATCTTGAATTTTTTTTGACATTCCTTGAATAATAAAATTAGAATCAATAAATATTAAATCATCAATTTTTTCTGGTAAAATCATACCAATAAAATAAACACTATCATTTAAAACAGGAAATAATTTAATATATAATTTTATAAATATAATAGAATTATTTTTATCTTTTGCAAAAGTATGATGTTCTTTAGTATCAATAATTATTTTTTCACCAATATTAATATAATTTTGAACAAAATTTTTATGTTGATTTGCAAAAATTTTTGGCATTAAAATTGAAATATCTTGTCCAATTAATTCGTCATTTGGAAATTTAAATATTTTTTCAAATTCAAAATTAACTTTTTCTATTATTCCTTCTTTTCCATTATCACCATTACAAATTGCAATTCCAGTATCATGTCTAAAAATTAAATTATAAAAATTTTGATTAAGTGTATCTGAAGAAGTTTCATTTTTTCTTTTAAATGCTTCTAATTCTCTTTTTAAAAAAGAATCATCATTTATTTGTTCTACATAATCACAATAAAAATCAAATAATTCATTTATTCCAGAATATATTGAATATAATTTATTCCATAAATTCTCTACATTTGATTTTGATATCATTATTTGTTCTGCTTTTTTAAATACTTGATTAAAGTCTATTATTGATTTATTTTCCTTTTTTGAAAAAATTGTCCAAAATTCTTCTGTTAATTTTAAATCTTTCATTATTTCTTCGTAAAATTTACTTTTATTATATTCATATTTATAAAAATATGATGTATTTAAATCTTCTAAATTTAAACATGATTCATTTTCTTTTTTTAATTTTTCTACTAATTTCTGAGATATCACTAATTTTAATCTTTCTAAAGTAAAAAGTTCCTGTTTACTCATTTTCATTAATTCAACTTTATGAAGAAAATAAATACTTAAACATATATTTCCAATAACATCTAAATAGTAATATGAAAAATTTATTAATAATTCTGGAGAATAAAAATTAGATGAAATAAAATAATTCATAATTGCAATAATTAAAGAATTTAAAAATACTTTATCAATAATAAAAGGTTTGGATCTATCTGACCATTCTTCATTTGCAGGTAAATATAATTTTTGTTTTGTTTTTGTTAAACATTTTGAATTTGGACATTCTATAATATGTAATTGAATAATTCCAGTTAAACGAGTTTTAATTGATTGTACTTCTAATCCTGTGTTTATCATAGTAATAATTGATCTTAAATAATATAATAAATGACTTATATTATGAATTTTAAAATATGGAATTTTACAAAAAATCCAATTTTCAAATTTAATTTTAATATTGAAAAATATAAATATTACAATTAAAGAACTTATTAACCAAAAAAGTCCTAATTCTGATATTGTTAAATAATTAACAATAAATAAAAATAATGAAGTCCAAATATATAAAATATGAAAAATACCACATATTATATTTGTAATATTATCATAATAAATGACTTTTTGAATATAATAATTAAATAAAGAAATACTAATAATAAAATTAATAATTAAAAAAATTTCCTTTGTAATATGACTAACTAAACTTTTCATAATAGAAAATAAAATAGAATTTAAAGCCATTAAAATACTATAAGGAGTAGAGAGTTGTGCATAATAATTAACAGAGAGATAAAAAGAATCAACATAATAAGTTTGAAGAAAAATAACCATAAAAATGCAATAAAGAGTTGAAATAAATGATACAATAAAAATAATAATATGATCTCCAATACTACAAGTATAATTTTTAACAAATTTATTTTCTCCTTCACCAAAACATAATAAAGTAGAAAAAAAATCTAAAATAATATTAAAACAAAAATAATAAGATATTTTAATAATAATATTAATAAAATAATATTTTGTACTATAAAGTGAATTTCTTCCAGTTTGAAATAATACAAATAATACGATAATTGTAATTAAAATTAAAATAATTGCACAAATATAAATAAATGCTTCAAATTCTTCTTTACTATCTTTTACTATTTCTTTAAAACGAATTATTTTTTCTATACTAACTAAAATTTTATCTGAAGTACTTTTATCTGGGTCTAAAATTCCTATTTGAGGTGAAAAAAATCCTGCTATTGTTTGAAGATAAAAAATAGCAAAAAATATTATTGATTCTAAACGAGATTGTGATTGATTATTTACTAATAAATTCATAAATATTATAAATCTCTCTTTTAATGATGGTTTATCATTTATAAAAAGTTTTAATTCTTCCTTTCTCATCAGGAATTTATTCAATTATTTTTTTATAATTTTAATTTCATTTAGTTTTTATTATTTATTTTTATAATATCTAATTATTATTATTATAATTAGTTTTTTTAATAATGAAAAATTTTTTTTGAATTTTTAAACTTATTTTTTTATAAATTAATTAATTAATTTCATTTATTATTTTTTTTACATAAATATTAAATTCAGGATATTTTTGAGTTTTAAATATATCATTATTATTTTTTATAAAGTTAAATCCTGTAGTTGAATTCATTAATTTACCATAATTTAAATTTTTATTTGAACTTTGATTAATATTTAATTTATTCATTGTTTTATACATATTTTCATTTTTAATATTATTGTTTGATTTAGCATAATTTAATTTTATATTTGAATTAAAGAAATTAGTATTTTTTTTATTAATATAATTTTTATTTGATGAAATAGATTTTAATTTTAAATTATTTAATTTATTATTTGAAAATATTGATTCTGGTGTTAAATCCATAAAATGTGCTCTTTTAATTTTATCTATTTCATGAAAATATTTAATTTTCATATATTTTGGGTTTTTAAAAATTCTATTAATTTGAATTCTTCTTTTATCAATATTTTGATTCTTATTAAAAAAATAATATTTATCTTCTAATCCTTTAATAACTTTTTCACTAGATTCAATTGAATCAAAATTATCTTCTGTTTCTTCTTTAGAAATATTACTTGTTTTGTTAAATAATTTTTTATTATATTGAAAATAATTATTATTACTTCCTGATAAATTCATATGTTTTAAATTATTTTTATTTTTATTTTCATAATTATGATATAAAAATAAATTATTTTGAGTTGTTGGAGAATGTAGTATATTAATTTTATTATTTTCTTGTTTTTCTTTACCTTTTTTATTATTTTTATTATAAAATAAATGTTCAAATAAATTATTCATTTTTTTACTTGTATATTTTTTTTTTCTTTCATTTTCAAAAATATCAAATTTATGCATTATTTCATCTCTTTGATAAACTTTAATTTCTTCATCTATAAAAATTGGTATAATTTTCCTATGAATTGTTGGATGAGATTTATTCTTTTTATTAATTGTTTTTATTGTTTTTACTCTTGTATCATTTTTTGAAGATAATTGATTTTGATTAATATTTCTTGATATAATATTCCATATTTTATTATTGTTAAATTCTTGGACATCTGATAACATTTTTTAAATTTAATATTTATTTTAATATATTGAATAGAACAAAGAAAAAAATAAATATAAATTATTTTTTAAGGTATATACTTTTTTTACAGTTAGCAATTAATATTTTATTTACATTTTATTAACAATTTATTTTATATTAAATATGTTTTATTTTTTATTTCCTGCATTTATGATATTTTCAGCTTCAATAATTATTGATTCATCAATAATTAAAATATTATCTTTTATATCTTCAATTAATTTTTTTAAAGTTTCTTTTTGATTTTTTGTACCTTTTTCAAATGCATTTACAATATGTTTTTTTTTTATTTCTGAAAGTTTATTAATAACATATTCACAAATTCTTTTATATTCATTTTTAATATTTTTAATATCAATTACCTCTTTCAATTCTTTATATAAATTATTAAATATTGGAATATCTATATTCTCATCATTTTTTAATTCAATTTCAATATTTTTTAATTTTAAAAATTTTTCATTTATTTTATTATTTTTTTCTATAACATCTTTTAATGATTTTCTATTATTTGAAAAAGCAGTTTTAACTTTTTTTCTTTTTTCAATTAATTTCTTATTTAAATCAATAATTTGATTTTCATATTTTTTAATATTTTCTTCATATTTTTTTTTATTATTTTCAATATTTTGATAATAATTATTATAATTACCTTCAATATTCTTTTTATCATTTTCTCTTTGTTCATCACTTTTACAATTAATATTATTAATTTTAGGTAAAGATTGTGAATTTGAAACAAGAATATTTTTACTATTAATATTTAACTGTTTTTGAACAATTACTCTATCTTGTATAGAATACATATAAAAATTTTTCATAAATAAAGAATTATAACTATCAATTGTAGGAAGATATTTTTTATTTAAATTAATACTTTCTTTTTTATTTTCCATTTTATTATTATTAATATTTTGACTATTATTATTATTATTATTACTTTTAGGAATTTTAGTAACTAACAATTTACTATCAGATTCAATAACTACATTTTTATTTTTTCCAAAAATTAATTCATCTTCATCAGGTTCTAACATTTCACCATTTTCATATTTTTGTTTAACAAAATATTTTTTTCTACTTAACTTTGCTTTTTCTGCTCTTCCAGGTTCATTTTCCTCCCAACTTAATTTAATATGATTTTCAAAATCTTCTTTTAGAGTATTTTTAACAAATTGAATTGGTTCAGAAGAAAAAATTCCAATATTCCAATAAAAATCATGTGTATATTCATCAATATTTAATAAATAAGATGGATTTACATAAGGATCTAAAATACATTTTATTTTATATAAATTTGGTATTTCAAATAAATTTTTATAAGTTGATGATTTATATATTTCTCCTTTTAATTCTAAATTTCTTATTAAAGTATGATTTACAAAATATTTTTCAAATATTTTTTTATCACCTATTGAAAATTCAAATAACATATTTATTGGATGAGGAATTTTTTGAATTGGTGGTAATTCATCATTATTATTATTATTATTATTAATATTATTTTCTTTATCATTTTCATTAATGGAATTTTCTTCATTTATTTTTGGTCTATATTCTATACTTATATCTAAAGTTGCTGATTCAATTTCTGTTGCAAATAATATTTCTTCAAATACTATTGAATATTTATTCGGGATAAATTTTTCTTTTATGTAATATGGTGCTATTAAATTTATCTGTTCTGTTATTATATTTGGGTTATTAAATAATAGAGTAAAATTTATTTTATTTTCTGGAATATTATATGGAGGAATTAATGACATTTCAATATAGTATAATTCACTTTCTTCAAAATTTAAATCAATAAATTGTTTTGTAAAAATTCTCTTTTTATGATTTGTTATTCCATTTATTAAAAAAATATCAATACAGTTTTTAATTGTTTTATTTTCAAATTCAATAAAATCAGAATAAAATTTTACTATTTTATTTTTATTTTCTTCATTTTCAATATTTTTATCTTTATCTTTTTCTTTATTATTTGATTTTTTGTCATCGAATTTAATTTGAATTCTAGTAAATAAATAATAAACATTTTTAGGTAAAATTGGATGATTTATTGTAAATATTTTTTGATTATATTTTTTAAAATCTAATAAAAATTGTGAATAAGAATAATTTTCTAATTGATGAGTATTTGAAAAGAATTGTAAAGTATAACCAAAAGGAGTTAAACCTCCTTTTATTATCATAAAATATTCATTTTCTTTTGATAAATTAAATTCATATACTGAAAATAGTTGTTTTAATATTATTTTATTATCATTTTCAATTTTTGTAATTTTTTTTGTTTCTTTATTTACATAATATATTTCTATTACTAAAGAAAAATGAACTGAATCAAATTTACTTACTTTATTATTTTCTTTTATTATTTGATAAGGTAAATTTGAACTTATTGATCTCTTATTTTTTTCACAATTTGGCTCAAATACAATATATAATGAATCAGTATTAATTAAATTTTCATTTTCTTCATTATTAACTTGAATATTTTTTTTATCTTTTGATTCTTCATTTAAATAAGGTTTAATATAAATAATTGTTGAAGTTTCTTTTTCTTCATAAAGACTTGTTTTATAATCATACCAAATATTATCTATAAATAAATAATTTTTAAAACTTTTCATATTATTAAATAAAGAATAATTTGTAAAACTTTCTATTAAGTCTTCACAAGTTAACCAAGCACCAGTTAATTTATAATTAATACTTTCAATATCTTTATTTTTATTTTTTTCTTCTTTACTTTCTTCTATTTTATTTTCATCTATTTTCTTTTCTTCTTCCTTTTTATTATCATTTATATTTTCTGTTTTTTTAATATTATTTTGGGTTTTTTCTTTTTCATTTTCATTTTCTTCATTATTATTTAATTCTTTTTTTTCTTTTTCTTCTTTTTTCTTTTCACAATATAATAATTTTAAATAAAAATTCTGAGTCCAAAAATTAATTTCTCCTGTTTCTTCATCTTTCCAAACATCATTTAAAAAAGTATTTTTAAAATAATTTAAAGAAGGATATTTTTTATTATTTAAAATACAATATTTTGCAGTTTGAATTTCTCTATCATTAAAAAAAGTGTTTATTTCACTATAATCTAAACTATGATTACTTATTTTAAAAAGAAAAATATTATTACCATCACTTCTATATTTTCTTAATCTAATATGTAATTCAGCTTTTTGTTTTTTTCTTAAATCTTTTAATTGAGCTAAATAATTTTTTTTTTCTGGAGTATTCATTTGTTTAAATTTAATATTATAATGTAATTTTAAATCATTAAAAGGAATAGGTTTTAATCTTTGTAAATTAAAAGTACCATTTTGAAATAATTCTATTATTGAATATGCAATATCACAATAAATTCCATTTTTTAATTTTTTATTTGTTTTTGTTATAATTATAGTATCTCTTTCATTTGATTGGAGAGGAGAAAAATATTTAAAATGTTTTGATGCAAAAATATCAGGTAATTCTATTGATGATATATTACTTAAATTATTTTTTCTAAATCCAGTTAATAATCTATTTTTTTTTGTACTATTATTAATAGTATTATTATTATTATTGTTTAAACTATTATTATTTTTAGATTTGTTGGCAGAGATAACATTATTTTTATTATTTAAATAATGATTATTTAATCTTTTAATACTTTCTGAATAAATATATTTTTGAGATTTGTAATTATTATCTTTTTCAGATTGTAAATAATCTTTTGAAGGATGAAATCCAATTAAAATCGAATTTTTAACATTATCATTATTTGAACATAATAAAGTTTTAATATAATCTTTCATAATTTTATTATCTTCACTAATATTATCATCATTAAAATAATTATCATCAATTTCATTATTTTCAATTTCTTCTTCTTCATTTCCATTCTCAAAATCATCACTTTTTTTAAATTTTTGTTTATTTTCATTAATTAAACTCAAAATAACATTATTATTAATATTAAATCCAAAATATCCAGTTAAAGCATAAAAAGGAGATAAATCACCAATTTCTTCATTTTCATAATATTCATTTCTATATTTATAAGAATACATTTTAATAATAGCTTTTGTTAAAATCATTGGCCAAATTTCATTAATATTATCACATTGAGGTAAATAAATTTCATATGTTTTTTTATCACAAGGAAATTTATCATCAATTTCAATTTTTCTAAATTTTCCCATTTGAAATAATTTAATCCAATATTTACCACTTGGATTATAAATTGGAATTCCTTCTTCATTTTGAGGATAAATTCTTTTTATAAAATCTTTATTATTTATATTATTATCTATTATTACTTGATATAATGAAGCAATCCATTTTAAATAATTACAATAATATCTTTTCATATTTATATTTGATGGTTCTTTTTTTTCATTGTTTATTATTGTTATTTCATTTTGTAATTCAGATATTTTTTTATTTATTTTTTTTTCTTTTAAATTTAATTTCATTTCTGTTAATTCATTTACTAATTTTGATGTTTCGCTAAAATCTATTGAATTTCTTTTAATTAAATCAGTATTTATATTTCTTGAACTATAATTTATTTTTTTAGAAATATAATCAAAATTACTTTCTGGTAATTCTTTTTTAATTAATTTAATTAAATTTTGTTGTTTTATTATTTCATTTGGTCTTTCCCAAATAATATTATTAAAAGTTTCTTTTCTTAATGAATAAGGAAAAATTAAAAGATTATTTTCTTCATCATTAAAAATATTTTCACTTATAAAATTATGATTTTTTACTTCTTCTTCTGAAGGCCATTCTTCAAAAGGTGTATTTGGTATTACTAAAGGAGAATATTCTAATGTAGATTCTTCTGGAAATTTTATTTGTTTTTGTTCTCTTATATTTATTTCTTTTACACATGAAGGTATATAATCTTTTATATTTTTATTTGATTTTTTAAAACAATCTATTGAGTTTTTATTCATATGAATAAGTTATGTATTTTTTATTTAAAAATAAAATATTAAAAAATTTATATTATTTACACAGGCATTGAATTTTTTTTTTTTTTACTTTT
>JAEEGK010014466.1_pt1 | contig 17631 bp, 3 predicted proteins | sample 8958771 | NCBI WGS metagenome assembly JAEEGK01 (sample SAMN16246547, study PRJNA631951) | gut metagenome | biome: gut microbiome; feature: rumen; material: SC-attached | host: Bos | place: Iran: Karaj | collected 2018-10
AAAAAAAAAAAAAAAAAAAAAAAAAAAAAATAAAAAAAAAAAATAAAAAAAAAAAAAAAAAAAAAAAATAAAAAAAAATACAAAAAAAAAAAAAATAAAAATGACAGAAGAACTAACATTAGAAAACATTCTCCAAGACGGAATCGGTACCCACATAACACAAATCCCTTTAAACACTCATAACCAATCATTAAAATCTTTACAAAACAAAAAAGGTAAAAACAACTTAATACAAAACTCTCGTATAAAATCAATAAAAAAATCCAAAAAACTATCAATAAAAAAAAAACTAAATCCACTATCATCCCAAAAAAAAAAAGAAAAAGAAAATTCTACAGAACAAAAAGTATATGAATGTCATCACCCATCATGTGGTAAAGTATTTTTAGATAGAAACTCATATAGAAAACACATAATAACACATGGAGAAAAACAATATGTTTGTCAAGCTGAAGGTTGTGGAAAGAGATTTTTAGATAATTCAAAATTAAAAAGACATATGTTAGTTCATACAGGAGAAAAACCTTATAAATGTGAATTATGTGGTAAAAGATTTTCTTTAGATTTTAATTTAAGAACTCATTTAAGAATTCATACTGGAGAAAAACCTTATGTTTGTTCTTTTCCTGGTTGCTTTAAAAGATTTAGTCAAAGTTCTAATTTAAGTGCTCATGAAAAAACACATTTTTTACCTAATAATAATAGTAATGAAAAAGAAAAAAAAGAAAGAGAACATAAAGTTAAAGAATATAATAATGATGGAAAGAAAAAATTTTTTAAAGTTGTTCATCCTCATAATTATTATAATAAAGAAGAAAAAAAAATTAATAAACCTCTTGTTATTTTAGATCAAATGAAATATGAAGAAGAAAAAAAAATGGAAGAGAAAAAAAAAGAAGAAGAAGAAAAAGAAAGAAGAGAAAAAGAAGAAAAAGAAATTAAAAAAAGAAAAGAAAGAGAAGAAAAAGAATTAAGAGAAAAAATGGAAAAAGAAGAAAAAGAAAGAATGGAAAAAATTGAGAAAGAAAGAAATCAACAAAGGGAAAAATTAAAAATGTTAGAACAACAACAATCAATGGAAACTCCTAGTAAAAATAATGATAATTGGGATAATGATGAAAAAATGGAAGTTGAAAGTAATATTATTGATATTAATTATGATGAGAATGATGATTCTTTTGATTTTTCTATTCCTTATTATCTTACTAAAGAATATGTTAATAAGGAAATTATTCCTAAAATTAAAAATTTTAATTAAATTTTATATTAGGATAATATTTTTTATTTGTAAAACAATAAATGAAATTTTTAAATTTAATATAATATTATTTATAATTTTTCAATAATTTTTTTATTTTTGGAAATATTAAATTAATAAAATGGAAAATGATAATTATTCATCAAATATAAAAAATATTTTACAACGTACAACATTAACAATATCTCCAAATATTATTTTAACGTATCTTTCAGAAATTTTTAAATCATTAAGTAATAATAAAGAAGTAATTGATGAAATTACATTTTATCATTATATAAAATTACCTATTTTTATATCAAAAAAAATTTTTTATGCTTTTTCATATGATAATTTATTAGATGAACATTTATTTTTTAGGATATTATGTGGATTATTTTTAGGTAATTTTAAGGATAAAATTACAAATATTTTTCTAATTTTAGATTTTGATCAAGATAAAATTATTCAATTTGATGATGTCAAATTGATATTTTATCAATTACATTTATTAAACTTTAATTATTCAAATGAAAATGATTTTTCATTAATTGATAATCTTCTTAATAATTTTTTCTCAAATAAAAAATCTCTTTCTTTTTTAGAATACATTGAAATAATTAAAAATGAAAATAGTGATTTAATATTTATATTAATATTAATATTATTTAAATATATTCCATTTACAGAAGAACAAATAATTCTTCTTAATGAATGTCATTATCAAAAAGAGAATAATATAAATGTATCAATTTATTTTAAAGAAAATGAATTTAATCAAATATTTCCACCTTCAAAAATAGTTTTTGAATATTGTCATGATTTTTTAAATATATTAGATTTAATTTATGAAGATGAAATTTCAAATGATGAATTAAATTTAGATGAATTAAATAGTTTTGAAGATGATTGGAAAAAAATAAAAGATACATTTACTTCTAAAAATGTAGAAGAATTTAATTATGTAAAAGCAATTTCAACTATGAATTTAAATAATATTGATAGACCTACAAAATTTGATAAAACTGATTTATTTAATAGAGTAGTAAATAAAAGTTCTACTCAATTAAGTAAAATTAATAAAGGATATTTAAATTTTATTGGTCTTTGTAAAGTTTTTTTAGATGAAAATTCAGAACAATATATAAAAAATGATGTATATTTAGTTGGGGATAATATTTTTCTTTTTAAAGTTTATGGTAATGGAATGAGAAATTTTAAAATAATAAATAAAATTATAATATTAAAAAAAGTTTTATATCTATCAAAAGATAAAAAATCTATTTTTTTAAATTATATTATTAATCAATCACCACAATATTTTGAAATTGTTTTTTCTTCTGAAGATAAATTAAATGAATTTTATAATAAAATAAAAAAACAAACAAATTATAGAAAAATTGATGAATTGTATTTACCAGGAAAAAAAATAGCAAAAGGCACTTATGGTGAAATAATATTCTCAAAAAAAAAAGATAATAATAAGAATTATGCTATTAAAATTTTAGATAAAAATTATTCTATTCCTATTAAAGAACAAAGTCCAATTTATTGGGAAATGGATATTTCAAATATATTATCCCATATTAATAATCAAAATATAATTAAAATTTATGAAACTTTTGAATCTTTAGAACATTGTTATATTGTAATGGAAATATTAAAAGTAGATTTATTAACTTTTCTTCATTCAAATGAAATTAATGATAAGAATAAATTATCAATCATTAAACAATTATCAGAAGGAATTTATACTTTAAGAAAATTTGGTATTATTCATAGAGATTTAAAATTGGAAAATATTGGAGTTGTTGATAAAAATAATATTAAAGTTAAATTATTTGATTTTGGTTTATCTAAAATAATAGGTAATAATGAAAAAACTAATGAATCTTATGGTTCTTTTTTTTATTTTCCTCCTGAAGTTTTAAATAATCAAAGTTATAATTATAAAATTGATATATGGCCTTTTGGTATTATAATTTATTATTTATTATTTAAAAAATTTCCTTTTGAAAATGGTAATGAAAATAATGAAACACAAACTGAGAGAGTTAAATATTTTATTCAAAAATTAGATAATAGTCAAATTCTTATAGAAGAGAAAAATGCAAAGAATAAAGAACAAAAAAGAATGTATGAAATACTAAAAAAATGTTTAGTTAAAAATGTTGAGAAGAGATGTTCAATTAATGACATTATTTATATCTTAAAATTAAAATGATATTTTTTATGTTTTATGAAAAAATAATAAAAAAGTAAAATAATGTATTATTATGTAATTTTTTATCAAAAGATGCATTTTTTAATATAAATGTTATATAATTTTAAATATCAATTATTTATAAAAATTTTAGGGTTTTTTATTTAATTATATATATGGAATATTTAATATATTATTTTAATATTATTCATATAAAAGATAATTATCATTGTTATCTATAAATAATAATTATATTATACTTTTCATAATTTAAATATAAAATAATATAATAATAAAATATAGTTTTTTTAAAAATTTTTATGAATCTGAAAAATTGTTATATTGAAAAAAGAAAAAACAAAATATGATTCAAATATATAAGTTTAAAAATTAAATTTACAATATTTTTAAAAAAAAAACACACTAATTAATTAAAATAGATATTAAATTTCTAAATATTTATATAAATGAATTTTTCTTTATATTATTTGGAAATAATTATTTTTAACTAAATTTAATAAATTAATATATGGAATCTCCTTTTTCATTAATGTTAGAAAAATTTTTAAAAGCAACTTTACAAGATTACATAAAAAAAGATGGATTAATTTTAGATTCATTCAGTCTTTTAGATGCTAATTTAAAATTAAAAAATATTGAATTAAAAAGTCAAAAAAAAGAATTTAACAATATTCCAATTGAACTTTTAAATGGAATTATTTATGATGTTAATATTGAAGGTTCAATTTTACAAAATAATATTTATATTGAATTATCAAATATTTCTCTTTGTTTATATATTCCTTCAATTGAAAAATTATTATATTCATATACAAATTATATTATTTTAAAAGATGATCCATCAATTAAATATAGTTTTAAAAAAAACTATATAAACAAATTGTTTGATGTTATTTCATCAACATCATTTGTTAAATTTAAAATATCAAATTTATTTATAAATTTATTTGTTAATGTTGAAGGAATTTTATTAAATTTCTTTTTAGGTATTGAAAATATTTTATGGAAAACAGAATATAAAGAAAATGATGATAAATGTACATCTCATTTGGAAATAAAAGATATTAATTTTTCTATTAATTTCACAGAAATAACATTATCTAATTCAATTAATGAAATTATTAATAGAAAAGGGAATATAAATAGTGAATGTCAAATTATTAAAAAAATGGATTTAAATAGTACTATTATTTTAAATAAATATAGATTTGAAAGAAATGAATATAAAGATAAAATTGATTTAGAATTATTTGCAAATTTTTCAGAATTCAATCAAAATAATAAATTTATATTAAATATTCAAGGTGCACATTTTAATGTTTCCAATCTTTTGATTAAAAATATATTATCATTAGTTAAAAAAATTAATAATAAAAAAAATGAAAAATCAGAATTACTTAAAAGTGCTAAAACAAAATTTAAAAGAATAATACAAAAAAAATTCCACAATAAAAATTTATTTAAAAATAAAGGATACAAATTTAAAACTTCAAATAATTTAACTGTAAAAACATATACTTCAATATTTAAATATTTAATATATATTTCATTAATAATGAAACAAAAAAAAATAATAGATTTTGATTTAAATTTTTATATATGTGAAAAATTAATATCAGAATTTCGCTTTAGTAAATTTAAAGAAGATCATGTAATTTTAGATTATTTATTAGAACAAAATATTAAAAATTATATAAATTCACCCCCAATTTCAGGTCAGTCATCAATATTTCTTGATATGGATAATTTTAAAGATTTAAAACATCCAACTGAAAATAAGACATTAAAGGCTTTTATGTTTTTTATATTAGAAAAATTTATAATATGTAAAAAATGTTTAAATAATTATGCTTCATATGATGATTTTTATTTTTTCCAAATTAATTTTGATACATTTACTTTAGATTTAACTAGAAAAATTGAAGTTGATTTAAATTTATACGATGATGATGAAGGACTTTTTGATGAAGATAATGAAGAATTTTATATTACTAATATTGAAAATTCTGTTAGAAGTATAAGAGAAAATGTTTTTAGAGAAGATAATAAAATGAATGAAGATACTGAATTTTTTAATTCAACTAATATTTTATTACAATTAAAAATAACAAATTTTAATATATTATTTTATACAAATTGGAAAGAACATTTTCTGTTTACTACAAATTTTTTATCATTAAAAATTTACAATTATTCATATATTGATATAAGTAAAAATATTGATGATATTGAAAAAAATATTAATTATGAACCTAAAAAAAATACTGGAAAAAATTCTAAAGTTGAAGATGATATTTTTTCAAATTATAGTAAAATTTTAAGCACTGAAAAAAAGATAGATAATGAATCAACAGGTGATAATTCAAAAAACAAAAAAACTAATTTATATATAATTCCTTTTTTAAAAATAGAATATAATTCTGAAATAACATTATATATTATAAATAAAAAAATGAAAAAATTAGAAATAAATATAGATGATATTACTTTAATAACAGAATGTTTTGGAATTTTTTTCACTTATTTATTTATTATAAATATAGTTAGGACTTTAAAAGAAAATTCTCCTCATTTATTTTTTAAAACTTCTCTACGTAATGAAAAAAATAAAAAAGAAATAAAAATTGATTCATCAAATCATCATATAATTCCTTTTGAAATACTTTCAATTAATATTAATCGAATAATAATTAATTTTTCAACAACAAATCATACAGAAAATACTTTGACACATGAATCAATTTTATTTCAATTAAATACTTTAATTTTTAATATAAATAATACTTCAATTAATTTTAAAAATCAAGAAGTTTTAATTGGTTGTATTAATAATTTTTCTTTTTATGATTATTATTTTTACAGAAAATGTTTAAAATTTCAAACTACAATTTTTAATATGTTTGAATTAGATCAAGAAATTAATTTTGATGATTTTAAAAATAATAAAGCTCAAATTCTTTTAAAGTCAATAATTATTGAAATAACTAAAAAGGATATAGATAATTTATATACATTTTATGCTTCTTTTATTTCTCTTTATAAATTAAGACCAAAATTTGAAGATAATGAAAAAATAGTATTAGATAGTTCAAATATTAAAAAAAATCCTTTTCAAAATAAAGGTTTTCAAAAAGAAAGAGCAGGAAGTCATCAATTTGATGATCCAAATTTCTTTTTTAAAAATATTTTAATTAATATTGATGATATAATAAGATTTTGCTTATTTAAAATTGATAAAATTATAGTATATATTAAATTAGAAAAATTAAGACCAGAAGATGTAATTCAAAATAATCCTGATAATATAGAATTTAAACATATTATTACAATAATAAATAAAATTAATTTTGGAGTTGTCAAATTAAAATATGGATTTTCATTATTTGCAACTTTTAATTCAATTCATGTTTTTCATCAAAATAAATTTTTATTAAAATTACTCGAATCAATAATTCAAGAAAAAAAAGAAAAAGTTAAATATAAAGAAAAAAAAAGTTCAAAAGATAATGAAAATAATAAAGAATCTAATATTCAAAAAAAAGAAACTACAATAAACTCAGAAAGAGAAAATAATCAAGAAAAAATAACAAAATTTATTAAAAACTTTACTAACGAAGAAGTTTATTGTACAATTTGTTTTGTGAAAAAAAAAAATGATTTAAATTTATATATTTTTTTACCTATAATAAAAGTTTATTTTGATTACATATTATATAAGACTCTTCTTTATTTTTTAAATTTTGAAGAAAATCAATATATAAATTATTTTAACTTATGTGTGATTGATCAATTAGCAATAATAATGGGATTATATAGAAAAAAATATAATATTGCAGATAATGGAAATATTGAAACAAATGAAAAAATTATTCCAATATCAATTAATTGTGATATTAAATCTGTTGAATTAAATTGTATTGAAAAAAGAAAAATTTTTATCAAATTAATTTTAAAATCTTTAAATTTTTCTCTTAAAAAAGATTTTATTGTATTTTCTTCGGAAATTAAAAGTTTAACTGATGAAAGAGAAATAAGCTGTAAGAAAAATATAATCCTACAAAAAAGATCAGGAGCTCATGAATTAAATTTTACTATTAGAATTGATTTAATAAAAAGAATGGTTGCTTTAATTTTTGAAAAAGCAAGATTAGTTTTTTTAATGAGAATAATAAATGATTTAACAGAATATTTTTGGAGAATATTATTTAAAGATATAATTTATAAAACAGATTATGATAAATTATATAGTTTAGATATTGATGAAGTATTTGCAAATGCAAGTAAAAGATTAGTTGAAGGTAAAGATAAACATAATTTAATTCATCATAAAATGACTGGGAGAAAATTTAATTCTTTACATAAAGGAAGTATTTTTAATTTTGATAAAAGAAGAAGTTCAAAAATATTTCATTTAAGTTCTTCAAATTTAAATTATCATTTATCTAATAATAATAATAGTAGTTCTGATAGTCATCCTTCAAAATTTGAAAGAGGTTCTAAAAAACATTTTACTATTATAGAAACAAGTTATATTTCAGATATATTAAAACATAAAGAAAAAAAACCTTTTATTATTGAGATTCTTGTTAAAGATAGTGAAGTTGCTTTATGTATGAATAGTTTAAAAGAAGAAGAATTAATTGCAACTATTTCTGAATTTGAATTTAATTCTAATCCTACTGATGAACAGAGAAGAATATCTCTTGATTTTTTTAATAGATTTAAACATAATGTTTATGTGTCTAGTGAAGAAAAAACTTTTGATATGGAAAAAATAAATTTTTATATTAATATTAAAGATATTAAAATTAAAAAAGCAGTAGATAAAAATTTAACTAATAATTTAGTAAAATATATTGATATTGTTAATTTTAATTCAAAAAAAGAAAATAAGCATCATCAAAAAAATTCAGAAATTCAATTTTTTTCAGATGAAAGTTTAAGCACTAAAATAGGAAATATAATAGTATTATTAGAAAATAAAGAATATGAAGATATTTTATCAACAATGAAAATAATTTGTATTATTCCAACAATGAGAATAAAATTATATACTGATATATATGAAGAATTAATGCGTTTAATGTTTGAAAATTTTGGTGAAAAAAATACAATTATTTCAGAATTTTCAAGAAGATTTACTCAATATTTTAGTACAATTGATTTTTCAAAGTTTGATAATAATTTTCAAATTAAAAAATTTTTAATTGGACAAGATATTATTTTATTAAATGATCAATGTATCATTTCTTTATATAATTATCCTTCTAAATGTTCTTTTCATAGAGGTGATAGAAAATCTCCTAAACAACATAATATTGATATTGTTTGTCCTTTTGGGAAAAATTTTCCTAATTTAGAATTGGAAAAATTATGCGAAATGAAAGCTACTAATTTATATTTATTAATGAGATTTTTTAAGGAAGAAAAATATTTCTATATGTCATTAAATGATATGAATATTGAATTAAATAGAAATATGGTTTCATTTAGTCAATATCCTTGTTTAAAATTACTTTGGATTCAGAGAGAATTATTAAAAAACAATTGTTTTAATTTAGAATTAACTTTAGGAAAAAATTTACCAACAAAATACGATGTTAAATTTTATAATATGAGATTTTTATGTTTTCCTTTACCAATTATTGCTTTATGGAGATTTTTCACAAAATATTTTTTTTATTATACTAATAAAAATATTAAGAATATACTTCATGAAAAAAGTTTTAAAAGTAGTAAAAATACAATTATAACATTGAAAGATAGTACAATGTTAATAAAATCACTTTTTATTGATTCAGCACAACAACAACAATTAAATAATTATGATTTATTATTTAATTTTGATTTAGTATTAAAATTAATTCAAACTGGAAATTCAGTCACAAGTCCTTTTACTTCATTTACTCAATATATTGTTGATATAAAAAATGGATTTTTAAAAGGAAAAGAAGAACATATTCAATTTTTAGATAAAGTAAAAATTATTTTTGAACAATATAGTCAAGGAAAAGAGAAATTTAAAGAAAAAGATAGAAGTTGTTATTATTTTCTTAAATATGGTAATGAAAATAATGATCTAAAAACATATTTAACTTTAGACAATCCTGATAAAAATTTAAAAATGACAAATGATGTAAATGTTAAAACTGATAATCCACAAAATTATAGAACTTTTATTTCAAAATATAAATTTAAAGAAGAAGAAGAAATTGGTGAATCATCATTTGAGCCTGAAAATAAAGAAAATTTTATTCAAAAACACTATACTGATAAAGATGAAAAAAATGATAATGATAATAATGATAATGAAAATAATGATGATAAAGATAATTTATCTGAAATAAATACTAATCATAGAATTAACAATTATTCACATATAAATGATGATGAAATTAAATTAAATATAAATAATAATAATCCAAATCAAGATTTATCATATAATAAAAATGTCAAAAATAATAATTCCTTATATCTTAGTTTAAATTTTCTTCAAATTAATTATATAATGGATATTTTTTCAAAGTTATCAAAAAATTATTCTGATAATGCAAAATACATTTTACCAACATTATCAATTAAAACTCAATTTAATGAAATAATTTATAAAACCTCATTTGGAGTATATATACATGAAATAGACATTAGAATATGTGATAGTCAATTTAATGCTCAATTATTTCAAATTTTAATTAATAAATTAATGTTATTTTATACTAATAATCCAAATAATCAAGTATTGAAAGATGGATTAAATAAATTAATAAAAAAATATTCAGATTCTTCAACTGGATTAAAAATTAATATGGATGATGAAGATGAGAAAATAAAAAAGAAAAAGATTAAAAAAAAAAAATCAAATCAACAAAATGAAAATGAACAAAAAGAAAATGAGGAAATGATTTTTGATAGTGAATTAATTACAAAATTTTTATTAAGATTAAATTATCATAATTCAAATCAATCAAATAATAATAAAAATAATTTAGGAAGATTTTCAAGTGCTCAAATTTTATATAATGACAATAAAAATAATGTAAATTCTTTTTCAGAAGAAGATGTTGAATTAGAATTAAAAAATAATATAGAATTTAATTTTCAAAAAAATAATAATATTCAAAATAATGAAAAATTACTTTGGGAACCAGTATTAGAACCAATGCCAGGAAAATTTACTTATTTAACAACAAAACAAAATCAATTTATTAAATTTGAAATTTTATCACTTATACCAGCTTTTAAAGGTTTAAGAAAAATATGTAGACAAAATTATTTTCATTCACTTAATATAAATATAAATGAAAGATTAATGGAAAATATAAATTCATTAATTAAAGATTATGAAAGAATAAATGAAATAATAGATAATAAGGAAAATGGTACAAGTATTGTAACAACAAAGAAAACTTTAACTGTATTAAATTTAACAGAATATTTTATGTTTATAAAAGAAAATTCAAATTTAGAAACTTATAAAGATAAACAAGATGAAGAAGAAGAAGAAAATGAAATAGATTCTGATAATGAAATAAATACAGATAAAAAAAAAAAATTTGATTTTAAATTAAAGAAATTATTGAAAAATAAAAAAAAATCTAGTGATATTGAAGATAATAATATAAAAACAAAATTTGAATTTTTATATACATCATCAAAAAAAATTCATGATAAAGATGAATTAGAAGTTTTATTTCAAGAAAATGATCCTAATAATGATATTAAAAATAATTCTGGTCAAACTTCACCTTATTATAATACAAGAAAAATAAATGAAATTCAACAATTAAAAAATTCAAATTCTTGGAAAATTTATAATATTGAAAGACCAAGTAAATTTTTTTATATTCAAAAATTTGTTAAAGAAAAAAACGATATAAATAAAAATGATGAAAAAGAAGAATTAAAAAAAAATTTTGATAATAAAGCATCAATATTATTAAAAGGAGAACATTTTTTAGTATGTGAAATAGAAATAGATTCAAAAAGTTCTAAAAAATTAGTAACTTTTAGAAGTAATGAAGGAATAAAAAATGAATTAGATTTTCCAGTCGCAATAAAATTTGTTTTAAAAGATAAAGCAAAAAAATCAGATATAAAAATAATTTTATATCCAGGAAAATATTTTTTTATTCCTCCTTCAGATTTAGAAAATATAAAAGAAATATTAATAAAACCATTTATGACAAAAAGTAATGTAATTAGATTTGGAAATAATATTTATCCTTATTCAGATTTATTTTTTAATTCTCAAATAAATAATGAAAATGATGAAAATAAAATTTATATTGCGCATTGTCCAATTAAAGAAATAAGAAGTCCTGCTGATAAGGCAGAAAGAATTCCAATTAATGATGACATTATTTTTGGAATTGTTAAAAAATATCAAAGTTTAGAAAATGAATTTTTATCTGAGCAAATTAAAGAAAAAATTGATTTTATTAAAGCATATCAAAAATATAATTATGAACAAGGAATAAATAAAATTGGAGATGATTTTTATACTTCTAAAGTTGTTAGTGATATAACTTATGTATTAACGCCAATTATGAAATTTTATAATAATTTACCAAGAAGTTTAACTATTAAAAAAGAAATTCCTTTAGATTATAATTCAAAAGAACCAGATGAAAAAACAGTTTCTGAAAATATGGAAAAAACAATTGATGTTGAAAATTATATAAAAGAATTAAATGAAGATTTATTAATTAGAACAAGGAAAGAAGAAAAAGAAATAGTGTGTATTCAAGAACAATATGTTACTATTTCAGAATGTAGTTATGAATCAATTAAATTAAATAAAAAAACTAATACTTTATATTCATATAATTTAGAAACTGTTATTGAATCTGGTGATTATATTAGTGTATATGAACCTTATATTTTAAGTGAAAAAGGTGAAACTTATTTACATTATATTATAAAAGTTACTGGAAATAATATTAATGAATTTGAAGATAAAGATTCTTTTGATAAAAATGATATTTATGAAAATAAAAGTATTGTTTTTGATTTAAAACCCTTTTTCTTTAATTCTATTATTAAAAGTTTTAAAAAATTAAATGATAATATTATGTCTTTTCCTAGAATTATTAAAAATAGTTCACAAACTATTGGTTCAAAAAAAGGTAATTATTTTGTTTATTCTATTGAAGTAAATGAAAATTATGTTCTTAATTCATATTTTTATTGTCCTTTTTTATTTTTAAATTGTTCTGATATGAATTTACAAATTAAACATAAAAATTATGTTAAAACATTATATTGTAAAAGAAAATCTGTAATTGAAAATAATCAAATTCAGAATTATAATAATGATAATAATTCAAAAGATAAAGATAAAAATGAATTTGATTTAGAAACAAATGAAATTAATAGAGTGGTAATGTTTAATCCATCTAAAAATAATAATTTTACTTTTGAAATTGGAAATGTTACTTTTCCAATATATGAAGAAAAAATTGATAAAAATGAAGAAGAAAATGAAAGTGAAATGAATAATTATTATAAAGTTATAAAGACAATAAATTTAAATTCTCAATGGAAAAAAATCCAAATTTTAGATATTTCTAAATTAGGAGGAATTACAGTTGATTTAACAAAAAAGAAACCAATAAGTAAAAAAATATTAAATAAAATAAATGAATTAGGAAATAAAATTAGAAATAATGAAAGTGAAAGTGATAATGATGAGGTAAAAAATAATTCAGCAAATTTAGATAATAATATAATTAATGAAAATGTAATATCTACATCACATAAAAATAAAAAATCAAAACATGATAATTCAAAAATTTTAAATGAAAAAGAAGAAATAGATCAAAAATTAACTTTTTCTTTGCAAATTAAACTTTTACCAAAATCAACTTTAATTTTTATTACAGCTTCAATTTATATTCTTAATCAAACTCAAAAAGATATTTATATTTATTATTTACCAATTGAAAAAAAAAAAAATAATCCTATTAAATCATATATGCTTAAAGCAATGTCTAATTCAAAATTTAATTATAAATTTAATTATTATACATATGTACAATTAAGTTATGAAGATAAATATGTTAATAATGATAGAATTAATTATAGTGGTTTAATTGATTTTTCTCAAGAAGAATTAAAAAATAAAGAATTGTATATTCAATTAGGAGAAAAGAAAAAAGAACCTTTATTAGTAGTTAAAATTATTGAAATAAATGGTTTTAAATTTGTTTTATTAAATCAAAAAGAGAATGTAAATCAATATCCATATTTAATAATAAATAAATTAAATAACAAACCAATTGAATTTAAACAAAAAGAAAATACAAATGATAAAAATAATGAAATTTTAAATATATATAAAAAATTAGATAAAGATTTGGGAATAGAAAAAAAAATAATATCTCATCGTTTAAAAGAATATGTAGAACCAAAAAACAATCCTTCAAAAAATAATAACATAATAAACATAAACATAAATAATAAATCAAAAGACATATCATCAAATAAAGAAAATCAAAATTCAATTCCTTCAAATATGTATTACACATGGGAAGAACCATTATTATATGATCAAGAAAGAAACACAAATATTTTAGAAATAAAAGTATTTGGAGCAAAATTTGAAATTGATCCTCAAGAAATTCAAAAAGATGTAACATTTGATCAGAGAATAATATCAGATGATAAAAAAGTGTATTTAGAAAATATAATAGATGATTGTGTAGCAAAAGGTAAAATTAGAATAGTTGATAAGAAAAATGAATATCAATATGAATTATATAAACATGCCTTAATACTTAAATGTACAAAAGAAGGAGAAGAACCTTTAATTTTTGAGTTTCAAAATCCACAATTAATTTGTGAGAGGAAATATAATGGAAATTTTGCTATGAAATTAGGTATGAAAGAATGGGAAATGTTATGTGTTTCTATGGATGAAACTAATACTCTTGTTGATCAAATGAGTTTATATTTTAAAAAAGCAAGAGATTTTGCTTCTAATTTTGTTATTAAGAAACATGTTAAGAATAAATGTATTTATGTGGAATTAACTGAAAAAAAAGATGAAAAGAAAAATAATGATGATATTAAACAAAAAATTAAAACTCATGTTTTTTTTAATATTGAAAATATTTGTCTTAGTTTTATTATGAAACATAAAGAATTTATGTATATTTGGTTTAAATCAGTTTATTTATATTTACAAAAAACTTATGGTGGAGATAATACTATTATTTATAAGCAAATTATTTTTAAAATTAAAGAATATCAAATTGATAATTATGCTAAAAAATTATATTATCCTATTGTTTTTTCTCCTTTAAGTGATAAAAGATTTAGTGGTGATCCTTATTATTCTAATTTTTCTATTGTATTAAATAATTTTCAAATGAATGCTGATTTATATCAAGTTGATTTAATTTATGTTACTATGATGCCTGTTGATATAAAATTAGAAAATAAATTTTTAGAAAATTTAAATTCTTTTATTATAAAAATTAGAATGGCCTTTGATAATAAAAAAATAAATTCATCTAAAAATTTAAAAGAATACGTACATGAAATAGATAATTTAAAATTTATAGAATATCAAACATTAATAAAACCAGAAAGTCGAATTCACGTAAAATTATTTTGTATAGATGAAATAAAAACATATTTAAGTTTAAAATTTGATAACATAGATTTATTTTTAGAAACATCATCATTTCTTTTTTTAAAACCATTAATTGAAGAATTAGGATTAAGAATATTAAATTTAGAATCATCAATATTTTCATTTCCAAATTATATAAAAGTAAACATATATCAATCAACAAATGCATTTATGAATCAAGTTTTATCATTTCTTTTCCAACAATTTATAGGAGAATTAATAAAAGCATTAGGTGGAATTCATAGTATTTCTTCATTTCAATTATGGGAAAATTTAAATAATAATATATTATCATCAATGAAAAATAGAGAAAATTCATTAGAACAATATAAATCAAAAAAAAGTTTTAAAGAAATTTATAGATCTGGATATGAGAATGCATCAACTGTTATTGGAGGATTTTTTATTTTAACTTATAAAATGATGGCAACTATTGGAAGAATTTTTGCAATGATGACTTTTGATCAAAAATATAAAAAAAAAAGAACTTATTTAATGAATAAAAGTGTTAAATCTTTAAGTAATGGAATTTCTCTTTCTTTTCAATTATTAATATTAGCTATTATTTATATATTTGCTCAATTTTATTATGTACCTAAAAATTATTTAAAAGAATTTCATTTTTTATTTGCTATAATTTTATCAATAATAATAATTGGAATAGGAATTTTTTGGAAACCAATTTGTGGTTCATTTGATTTAATTACTAAAATTTTTGAAACTTTAGGAGTTTCAATAATTGATATTTTAGCAGAAAGAATAAGAATTTATGCAAGATTTCCAAGAGAAATAAAAGAAAATAATTTAAGAGATTATAATAGTATTGATGCTTTAGCATCTTTTGCTAAAAATTGTATTGATAAAGCTCACTCCAAAGCAAGAAGTGAAGATGTTAAATTTGCAATTCCTGGTACTTATAATGGACATAATGTTATTATATTATTTTGGTTAGATAGAATTCTAGTTATTAGATATATTGGTGAGTTGAAGTTTCATGAAGAATTTTTGTTACATTTTAGTTCTTATGATTTGTATTTTAATGAAAATAATAATAAAAATATTATTCAAATTGTTGATTCTATATTCTTTAATAAAGTTATTATTGGGGATAATGTTACTGAAAGAAGTATTGAGATTATGAATAAAAAAAGAAGATGTTGTTCTTTTATTCATAAATCTAGTATTATTAAATTACATCGATTTGAAAATACTAGTTATTTAGCAAAAAATTATGATAAATTAATTAAGGAAATTATCAAAAATAAAACAGAAGTTAAAGAAAGATTTTCAAAATAATATTAATATAATATTTAGAAACAGATTTTACATTATAATTAAAAATTTAAATATTTTTTAATTTTTAATTATATAATATTTTAATTTTGAAAAATATATATATAAACAAATCATTATAATTAATTTTAATTAACTATTAAAATTATTTTCAATCCAATTTGCAAGTTCTGGAGTAGAATAAATAACAGAAATAGGAATAATTCTCAAAATACATCTTGCAACCGATAATAAATAAATAATTTTTTTCAAGAAAATTAACCAAATATATGCAGAATAAAAGGAAATTTGAATAACTACTAAAATATAAATTAAAATTGCAGTATCTCTTTGAGAATTTAAAGTTTTTTTTTGATTATTTAATGTTGCAGAAGCAATATTATCAGTAAAAGAAATTAAATAATTATAATATAAATATTCACAATCTTTTATTTCAATTTGATTATATAATTGTTTTGTTTCATAATTTTTTTCTGTTTCAATATAATATTCCATTAATTGTAAAAGATCTTCACAATAAGTTTCAATTAAATTAAATATAGAATTAGTATTATTTACAGTTTTAACTATTGAATCATTTAAGCATTGATTATATTTATCAGTTTCTTGATTTTTAATAAAAGCAGCATCACAAATATTAATTTGCATATTATTATATAAATTTAATATTTCATCAAATTTAGCAATTTTAGTAACAACAACTTGGAGTGAAAAATGTGAAGTTTGAGTAATCTTTGTTATATTTTTATCAATATTATAATAAGTTAATGTATATTTTAAATCTAAAAGTGATGTTGATGCAGAAAGAACTAATTCATATAAAAAGGTTTGAATATCAATTATTTCATTAGTTGATGAAATAATTTTTTTTGTAATAATTAAATTTGAGACAATAAATTGAATACATATTATTGTTAAAAATATAGGTTGAATATAACTCCAAGTAAATAATTGTAAACTTTGTTTTCTACCTAATTCACTTATTAATAAATTATTTTTTTTATTTGTTTCTTCATTAAAGATTCTAACATTTCCATCATGACTATTATTACTAAATGAACTATGTTTATTTTGTATTACTCCAATATTATTTGAATGTGAATTACTATCTTCTTCTTTTTCTAGTATTGTTTTCGTATCAAAATAATATGAATTTTCATTATAATTTACTTCAATAAATTTTTTTAAAATTGAATTAAATTGTTCAATTTTTTTAATTGTTTCTTCCACTTTTTCAATTTT
>JAEEGK010014467.1_pt1 | contig 17631 bp, 11 predicted proteins | sample 8958771 | NCBI WGS metagenome assembly JAEEGK01 (sample SAMN16246547, study PRJNA631951) | gut metagenome | biome: gut microbiome; feature: rumen; material: SC-attached | host: Bos | place: Iran: Karaj | collected 2018-10
AAAAAGAGGAAGGTAAAGAAAATAATGAAAAAAATAAAAATGTTTCAGGAAGAAGAATTAGGTCTTATAATAGAAAAAAAGAAGAAGAGAAAAAAGAACAAAGTAATGAAGAAAAAAGAGGTACACATAAAATATATAGAAGAGGAGAAAATTAAATATTTTAATATAAACAATTTCATTTACTTTTATTATTTAATAATTGGCTTATTTATTTATTCATTATAATATTTTTATTAAATCAGTGAAATAAATATGTTAAAAAAATAAATCCTAATATTCCAGAGATATAAGTTATTGTTGTTAAAATTTTCTTATTGTGAGAAAAATAATTATCATCATGAACATAAGCAAAATGAGGGATTTGAAGATTATTGCAAATTATATGTAAAATCATAGGACAAAAAATAGTATTTGAATATGTATAAGCATAACAACAATAAAAACCAAAAATTCCTGTATATAATATTTGAAAAATAATTTTTTTAGGATATGGCTTCCTATCTAGTAAATGTCTTAGGTGTGATATTCCAAACATCAAAGAAGATATTAAAGAAGATTTTACTGGAGAATGACCGTTTATTTTCAAAATATTAAAAACTACAAATCTGAAAATAAATTCTTCAATAATAGGAGCATACACACTTTCCATCCAAAATCTAATACCTGTTTTAGAAATAGGATTCACTCTATAAAAATAAAATTCTAACAAATGACCTGAATATAGAAGTAATAAATTAAAAATTAAAATTAGTGATTTAATTACCCGAAACAATAAATTTTCACTATTTAATTTCAAATAATCTATTAAATCATATGAATATTGTGGAGCAATTATAAAAACAACAATACATAATATTATTAAATAAAAAAGAGTTGCAAAGAAAATAAATTTTAATTCTTCACATCTATATTTCATTTCTTGTAATTCTTCAATACTTGACACTTCTTTAAAAAAGTTTAAATCAATTTCTATTTTCTTTAAATTTTTTTCATCTACTTTAAAATATTCGGCAAGATAATTTTGAAAAAAAAATTTAATAAAATCTACATAAACTACATAAAGAAAAACAATTAAAAAAGGAAAAATATCAGATAATAAAAGTTTTAGATTATTCATCAATTAATATTTTAAAAAATTAAAAATTATGAAAAAATAAAATAATAATAAATAAATAATGAAACAATATTAAATGAAAAACACTAAATTTAAGAAAAAAGAAAATAAAAAGAAAAATATCTAACATTTTTATTATTACATCTCTCCAAAAGTTTTGAATAAAAAGTATTAAATGTAACTGATAAAAATTTATTGTTTTGATTGTAATTCTCATAAATATTGAATTTTTTTTAAAATGATAAATATCAAAAATTAATATATTATTTAATGTTATCTTATAGTCAAAATAAAGTATGAATATTAAAGAAAGGAAAAAATAAAAATGGAATATTTATAAAATATATTATTAAATAATTTAATTTGCTAAATCATTATTGATTTCTTCAACATAAAATTTATTAATTTCAATTCTTAAAATTTCTACTTTAATATTATTAGATATAATCTTTATTGAATTTATATATGGTACATTGCTCTTTTCAGGAAAATTTTTATAGGGAATTACAAGTAAATAATGGTTATTTCCTAAAATTGAAATATCATAATCTAAAATATATGTTTTTTTTTCAAACAAAGATTCATATATAATATTAAAATGATTTTTGTCATTTGTTTTCATTTCAAATTTAAAATAACAATCTTCTCCAAAAAATTTCATGTTAAAATTATCAAATTTTGATTTAATATAACTCAACAAATTATAATTGTTCAATTTCTCTTTTATTAAACTTCTAGGATAAAAAGTCATTCTTAATACATGTATTTCTTCTTTTTTAGGTTGAATATAGAAATAATTTAAATATTTCAAATCTTTAACATATTTGAATTTATCAAATGGGATAATAATAATAAATTTTTTATTATTAATTTCAAAAACATCACAATCAACTTTATTTATTCCACTATAAGTAAACATTTCATAAAAAATATCAAAGCATTTTTTATTATTTGCAACTAACTCTAAAATAAAATAAGTTTCATTTACAAAAGTCAAAATATCAAAATTTCCATCATTAAAGCCAAAAGGTTTAATAAATTTCATTAATCCTTTATTACTTACTTTTTTCCACCTTAAAAAAATATCTAGAACTTCATTATTATCGTTTTCTAAATCAATAAATTTCAAAGGATGATTATAATTATTAATCATAATTTGATATAAATCAGGTTTAGCATATTCAAAAGTAGTTCTATTCATTAAACCCCAACCAACTTTCCCAACTTCTAAATGACCATTATCCCACCAAAAAATAGGAATATTTAAGTAACTACCATATTTACTTAAAATATCAGTATATTCTATTCTAGTTGAATTATATCCATAATTTTTCATTCCCATTTCTCCAATTAAAGCAACTATTCCTTTATCAATAAATTTCTCTTTAATTAATTTAAATATAAATTTTAATTCTCTTCTTGCTTTATCTGTAAAATATTTTACCATTCCATGCATTCCTATTTCATAAGGATGATAAGTATGAAAAGTTACCATTAAATTTTCATCATTTTCATTCATTTTAAAAAAATCAATGCATGGTATTGAAGGAACTCCTCCTTGTAAAGATAATAATAATGGTCTTAATTTATTTAAACTTCCTGTTTCTCTTATTGTTTTTCTTCCTATTTCATTTAATTCATTTACTATATTTACTATTCTTAAATCACCATTAAAATCAGATGGCTTTTTTCTTGGTTCATTCATTATTTCAAAAATTAAATGATAATCATAATTTTTAAATCTTTCTGCTATTTGTTTCCATACTTTCTTTAATATTAAACCAGCAAATTTTTTTAAATATGGATTGCAAATAATTTCTGGTGTAGAATGATGTAAATTAATAATAACATATTTTTTTTTATTGTAAACATAATTTACAATTTGTTGAACTCGATCAAGGAAACTTTCACTAATTTTAAATTGAAGAGTTAAAATTGATAAATTACTAACATGTTGTCTCCATCTAATAGGAATTCTAAAAGCATTAAAACCTTTTTTAATTAATTCATCAAAATATTTTTGAGATAAACGTGGATTTCCCCAATATGTTTCATGATATTTTGCATCCAGAGAATTTCCTATATTTATTCCTGCACCTAATTCTTTTATAAATTCTACAGGCTTTCTCATTTTTTTTTCAGGTTCTCTTGTTGGAATTTCTTTCTTTGGTATTCTCTTATTATTGAAATGAATAATCAAAAGAAATAAAATAAATGATGGTATACCTGTAAATATTATTATCATTTGTCCAAGAATTTTTTTCCTTTTTTTTGGAATCATTTATATTATTGATATTTAAAATATGAATTACTTTTGAAAATGACTTTAAAATAAAGAAAATTAATTAAATATATATAAATTTAAAATTTTCACTCTTATTTATTTTTTAATGAATAAAAAAATATTTTTTTTCTCTATAGAATAAAAAGGGAGAAAAGAATTAAGAGAGAATTAGAAGATCTTAAAAAAAGCCAATAGAAGGTTGAAAAGCTTCTTTAATTAATAACAATGATTTATATCATTGGAAAGCAACAATAACAGGATCAATAAATTCTCCATATGAAGGAGGAATATTTAATTTAGAAATAAAATTACCAAAAGAATATCCTTTAAAACCACCTTTATGTAGATTTACTACAAAAATATTTCATCCAAATGTAAATGAAAAAGGAGGAATATGTTTAGATATATTAAATAAAAGATGGAGTCCAGTTTTAACAATTGGTAAAATTCTTCTCTTTATCACTTCTTTTTTGACTGAACCTAATACTGAGCATTCCTTAAGACCTGAGATTGCTTTATTATATAATAATCACAGAGAATTATATAATTCTACTGCTTTAGAATGGAATCAAAAATATGTAAAGGTTAATGATGATAATTTATAATAAAATAATTTTTTTACAATTAAAATTTTAAGAATATATAAGAATTAAATTTATTTTTTATTAATTATTATTTTGAATGTTTTTGTTTCATAATTAAAAATAGTATTTATAAATAATTTCATTATCAAATTTATTTCTATATAAGAGAAAATTCAAATGTTAAATTAAGTTTTATTTCTGGTGGAAAACAATTTAATAAAATTAAAAATTAAGAAATATTTTTTCCTTTAAAAGTTGAATCAAAAGATTATTCTGAAAAAATTCAACTAAAATATCTTTCTAAATTCACTCAAAAAATTATAAATAATTAATTAATGACAGAAACATAAAAAATGTCAAAAATGCTTAAATATCTAATTGTATTATTAACATTTAATTTTATCTATCTTCAATATGGATATAATGAATTAAATTTTTTAATATGTGGAGAAGGAATAGAAACAACTCCAGATTTAATAGAATATGAAAACTCTATAGAAAAAGAAATATCCTATTCTCCAATAAGAATTTTTATAGATTATTCAAATTTTGATAATACAATTTCATCATTTACAAATATAGAAAAATCAAAAGATTTAATAAAAGAAAAATTATCAAAAGCAGCAAACTTAATGGAGCAAATAGTAAAAGTTAAAAGATTTAAAAATAATTTATTTATTCCGGATGAAATCATAAGTCAACATAATTTAACAAAATATAACTCTTCAATATATTCTGGAATTTCATATGATTTAATAATATTTCCAAAGTTTCAGAATAAAAAACAGGTAATAATAAATGAAGGAACAAAATTTGTAAATTTCCAAGGATTTCCAGTTATAATAGATTCAAATACAAAAAGACCAATTACAGGAATATTAAATATATATAATTTAGATTATTCTGAAATGTCAAATTCAGAAACATATTTTTTAAACTCATTTATTCATCAATTAATACATATAATGGTTTTTGATACACAATTAATTAAATCTTTCCCAAATTATGAATCTCCTCCTTATATCCGTCGTTATGATTATTCATCATTTCAAATAAGAAATTTTATAATTTCACCAAAAGTTTTACAATATGGAAAAAGACATTTCCAATGTGAAAATAATTTTAAAGGTCTTCAAATAGATAATACAGGTTTTAAATTTATTAATTTGGATTCTAATTTGTATCATTGGGAACAAAGATTTATGAATGGTGATATTATGATACCTGTTCAATATGAAGAACAATCTATTTCAGAAATTACTTTAGCTTTATTTGAAGATTCAAATTGGTATGAAATCAATTATTATACAGGAGGATTATTCCGTTTTGGAAAAGGGAAAAAATGTTGGTTTTCTAATTTTCCTTGTTTTAATGACTATTACATTTCCGAAAATGATTTTTGTGATGTGAATAATCAATTAAGATGTACTTCAGGGAGATTACAAAAAGGAATATGTAGATTATATAATTATAATTCAATTCCTGAATATTTCCAATATTTTGATGATGATATAACATTAGGTGGAAATTATAATGCTCATTATTGCCCCAAAACAGAAAAAGAATATATGGGAACATCTTCATTTAATAATTTTTATCCTGGAAGTTGTGTAAATGGATATATTCCTCAATATTCAAAAGATTCAGGTGAAACAAATTCAGATCATTCATTTTGTGTAATATCAAATGTAATTCCAAATGATAGTAGTTACAGTATATATAATAAAAGAAGAGCTATTTGTTTTCCTATGTCATGTTCTAAAACTATTTTAACTATTCAAGTTGGTGATTATTATTATACTTGTCCTAAAAATGGTGGTATTATAAATGTTCAAAGAAGTTCTGGTTATTTGGGTGATATAGAATGTCCTGATTATAATTTAATTTGTACAGGAAGTGTATTATGTAATAATATCGCTGATTGTATTGAAAAAAAATCTGTTTATAACGAAAACACTTTTATTTATAATGAATTACCTTTTGTTTATCAAGATTTAAATAATCTAAATAGTTATTATAGTAAAACTATTGGAGAAACTTCTAATAATGGAAAATGTGGACTTAATTGTATTTTTTGTAATAATAATAATACATGTTTAAAATGTAGAGAAGGAAATTATGCTATAGCTTCAAAAATTAAAGATAGAGGAGTCACTACTAAACTTTATTGTAATTTAATTTCAAATTTAGAAAGTGAAAATTATGTTTTAGAAAATAATGTTTATTATCCTATAAATGATACAATTGATACTGATCAAAATGATGATATAACTGATACTGATCAAAATAATGAAACAACTGATACTGATCAAAATGATGATACAACCAATACTGATCAAAATGATGATACAACTGATACTGATCAAAATGATGATAAAAATAATCACTCAAATAATTTATCTATGATTTTAAATAAATTTCTTATTCTTTCATTTTTTATTTATTAAAAATTAGTTATTTTTGAATTGATGTGGAAAAATTTTTTACGTTAAAAGATTCAAATAATTATTAAAAAAGAAATATTTTATATATTTTTTTATATAATATTTATTATCTTTATTGTTTTTTTAATATTTGATATAATATTATCTTTATTATTTTTTTTCATTTTTATAAATATCAAAATATTTATTTTATAATTAATATTATTTGAAATATTATAAAATACAATTAAATGTCTAATAAAATCGAAGAATTAGAAACAAATTTGATATTAGAAAAACAGGAGTTAAATAATTCATTAAAAAGAAGTATTTTATATATATTTGATTCTAAAATATTAATCAATAGAATCTTTTAAGAAAAAAAGCAAATCAGATCCTCAATTAACAACTTTAAATGAATCTGTCTTTTTGATAAATAAATTCTCTTCAAATTTAGAGTTTATAAAAAAATCAGACAAAGGAATAATAGATTCATGGACAGAATTTTTTCTATCTCAAAATTTTACAATATCAATGATATTATATTATTTAGATGAAATGAAAGACACAGGTTCAATCGAATTATTAATAAATACAATGATGGAAAGATTTAAAGATGAAACATATTTTTATATTCCACAATATTGTTCATTATTAAATGAAAAAAAAAATTTTGAATCTCTTCAAACATATTTATTAGAACAATGTATAAATAAAATAAAATTTAGTTTATATGTTTATTGGATGGTATCATCATATGCAGAATTACAAAAAAATATAAAATATAGTACTTTTTTATCAACAATAGAAATGGCAATGGTAAATGGATCTAGATATACAGGTGGAAGTTCTTTTCATATGTTAAGAGAAAATTTTTCTGAAGAAGAAGTATTTAAATATAATATTAATAAACAATTCCATGCAAATTATTTTAATAAATGTATTATCTTTTATAAAGATGTAAAATTAATATGTGAAAAATTAAAAAATTATCCGAAAGAAGATATATATAATCCAAAAAATGAAAGGAAAAATGTTTTAAAAGTTTTTTTGAAAAATTTAAATAAAAGAATTCATTTAATGTATAATGAAGAAGAAGATATTAAATTAGCAAAATCAGTAATAAAAGGATTATATAGAGGAATAATTTTACCTTTTGATGACAGTAAATCAACAGAAGATGAAGATTGTAATTTAATAGTAAATTTAAATATTGAAAATTCATGTTGTTTAAGTACTAGAGCAAGAGTTCCTTGTAAAATTGTTTTTGAATGTGTTAATGTGAAAGATTTAATTAATTTTGATAATTATTATATTGATAATATTGAAGATGATAAAAATAGAAATTCTACTGATTCTGGAGATGGAATTATTGAAAATCAAAATGATAATAATATCCTAGTCAATGATTTTGGAACTGTTGAAGAGTTTTTAAACGGAAGTTTTGAAGATGAAGAAGAAAAGAAAATAAAAGAAAAAAAAGAGGAAAAAATTAAAGAAATTGTAAAAGAAATTAATTATTATAATGAAAATAAAAAAGAAGAACCAAAAGAAGAAAATTTAGAAGAAAATTTAAGAGTAAGAAAAAATTCAGAAATATCATTAGCAGATTTTCAAAGTGAATTTGGTGAAATTTTTGGAGTGAGATGGAAAGAAATAACAAATGAAATAAAATTAAAAAGTAATTATAAAAATTTTCCTTCTTTACAAATAAAAAGTTTTATTGCTAAAGCAAATGATGATTTAAGACAAGAATCATTAACAATGCAATTAATAAAATGTTTTTCAGATATATTTAAAAAAGCAGAGATTCCTTTAAAATTAAAAACTTATGAAATTATTATTACTTCTGCAAATAGTGGTTTAATTGAATTTATTCCTAATACTATTTCAATAGATGCTTTAAAAAAAAAAAATTGGTTATGGAATTGATTTAAATATTTTTTTTAGAAAATTCTTTAACGAAAATTTTGAAGAAGCTCAAAAAAATTTTTGTGAAAGTTTAGCTGGATATTCTTTAATTACATATATATTAAATATTAAAGATAGACATAATGGAAATATTTTAATTGATATGAATGGAAATATTATTCATATTGATTTTGGTTTTATTTTAGGAATTTCACCAGGAAATTTAAATTTTGAAAATGCTCCTTTTAAAATAACAAAAGAATATTTAGATATTTTAGATGGTCAAGATTCAAATATTTTTCAATATTTTAAAACTTTATTAACAAGAGGTTTCTTAACATTAAAACATCATTTTGATTTATTTGCAAAAATAATAGATATAATGGCAAAAAGTAAGATTTTAAAATATAATTTTTTTAGCTTCTAATATGCCTTGTTTTATTGGGAAAGATCCTAGAAGTGTTGTAAATGGTTTTATTGAAAGATTTCATTTAGATAAAAGTGATGTTGAATATTATCAATTAGTTGATCAATTAATATATGATTCTGTTGGTAATTGGAGAACTTATCAATATGATTTATTTCAACAATTAACTAATGGAATCTCTCCTTAAATGAGTGTTATATATATAATAAATAGATTAATGTTATAAAAGTAGATGTATTTTATATAAAGTTATTATTTAATAGTACTAAATAAAAAATATTTAAAAAAATTATTTAATTTTATTTTTTGAAAATTTTAAAAAATTTGATTAAAAAAACAATAAAACAATAAATGATTCAAACTGAAAATTTGAAAAAATTGCAAAGTGATATTATGGAGGATGAAGATGAAGATTTAAGTAATGAAAAGGTAATAATAAATAAACCATTTGGAATAACATTTGGAACAAGAACTCCATTTAATTCCCAACCAAAAATGATAAGACATTTTATTGAAAGTGAAAGACTTCCATCAAAAATTACATCAAATTTTAATTTAACAAAAACAATAGAAGATATAAAAAATACATCAAACAACACAGAAAGAGACATAACAAAAATAACAATAAGTAAAGTGGAAAATTCCCAGACAAAAAATATAAATATAAATAAAAAATATATTCCATTAAACACAGAGAATATAAATGAGATAAAAAGAGTAAAAAACTTGGTTTTAAATTTTCAAAATGCAAATTTAGAAAAAGTAAAAATTTCACATAAATTATTTGGAATAATTCATTCATACGGAGCAATAACATCAGAAGGAAGAAGAGATTATAATGAAGATAGAGTGAGTATAATATATAATATATCAAAACCATCGAATTTTATAGAAACATCAAATAATAAATGGCCAAAATGTTCATTTTTTGGTTTATATGATGGTCATGGTGGAAAAGGTTGTTGTGATTTTTTAAGAGATAATTTACATAAATATATAATATCAGATATAAATTTTCCTCATAATCCTCAAAAATCATTAGTAAATGGATTTATAAAAGCAGAGAAGAATTTTTTAAAAGAATATGGTAAAAAAGATTCTTCAGGTTCATGTGCAATAGTTTTATTAATAATAGAAAAAAGATGTTATATTGCAAATGTAGGTGATAGTAGAGCAATATTAAGTGGAGATAATGGATTAAAAACATATATTTTATCAAGAGATCATAGACCAGGAGATGAAAGAGAATATAAAAGAATTTTAGATGCAGGAGGAAAAATTTATCAAACTGAATATGAAAATATTAAAAATAATAATTTGAATACTCATATAATTGGTCCTTTAAGAGTCTTTCCTGGTAAATTAAGTGTTTCTAGAACTTTAGGTGATTTTGAAGCTAAAGATCCTAATTTTGGAGGTAATCCTAATGTGATTATTTCTACTCCTGAAATTAAATATTTTGATATTAATGATAAAAATGATTTTATTTTAATTGGATGTGATGGTATTTTCGAAAAAATAAAAAGTAAATCTCTTATTAATTTCGTGTGGGATATTATTAAGAAATTTAATTTTAAAGATATTCATAATTTAACTGGTGTTTGTATTGAAAAAGTTCTTAATTTATGTATTGAAAAAGAAAGTTTGGATAATTTAACTTTAATTATGATTTCTTTAAAAAGTTTAGAAGAATTAAAAAAAAATAAATTTATTGATCACTTTCCTTCTCAAACTGAAAATGTTTTTATTTCAAAACAAAGATTACAAAGTGCAATTCCGAAAAATTTAAAAAATAAAAATAATAATAATAATAATAATAATAATAAACAAACTTTATCTTTCTTACTTACTAAATTAGTTCATAATCCAACTTCAAATATAAAGAGAATTGTTTATAATCATAGTAATTCAAAACCAAAATAAAATTCTATTATTATTTATTCTATAAATAAAATATTGTTTATATTATTTATAATAAATTTATTTAATATCATTATTTAACTAATTTAAATAATTTTGAATTTTGTTAAATTATTAACTTTTACAAATTATATTTATTTTTTCTAAATATATTATCCAATTATATATTAAAAATTTATTTTTATAGAATTAATCTTTCAAATTTATTCAATTTATATCTTTTATCATTAAATTGTTTAATAAACATATAATTTTCATTATTATTTATATATTACTATAATATTTTATCTATATTTATTCTTAATCACAATTTCAACTTAATCATAATTTCATAGAAAAATCACCCGAAATTTATATTATTACTTTGGAATTTATCAACTTGGGAAATATATGGAAAGATTAAACTTTTCCACTTCAATATTAATTTTTTATTATTTAATTTATCAACATTATTATATAATTCAATAACTAAAATATTTTTTGAAGGTCCACAAGCTAATTTAAGTGCTTTTTGAATTACAAAATTTCCATAATTATCTTTCATTACTTCTAAACTTCTTTTAGAAATAACTAAATCATTTATAAACTTTAATAAAACTTCATTATCTTTTTCAATAAATCTTTCAATAACATTAGAAGCGAATTTCTCCAAAGATAAATCAATTAAATTATTAATATATAAATTCATTATTTCTTTTACTTCATTAGAATCCCAATTTTCAATAATAGATTGAATAATAAAATTACCATAAGTATGTTTAATAATTTCCATAGAATTTTCTTTAACAATACTTTTTATATTTTCATGTAATTTCTTTTTATGAATAAAAGAAACAATTTTTTTAATAATACAAATACCATTTGAATCATATGCTAAAAGTAAAAAATTATCAGAAATATATTTATAAATTATAACAATATTTTCTTCTTCAAAACAAGATAAAATTTTTTCAATAACATGAGCACCATAAGGATCAATACATAATTCTTTAATTTTAAATTTAATTTCATTAATAATAATATTTTTTTCTGCTTTAGAACCTAAATATTCAATTATTCCTTGAATTGGATATGTACCAATATTATTTGTACAAAGAGAATATAAGGAACTTTTTATATTTGTTAAAAATTCAATTCTATCTTTTTGATTTAAAAAAGTAAAAAATTTTTTACAAAAATAATTGGCATATGGATTTATTAATAATTCACTTAATTGAGGTAAAATTTCTAATAAAATTTGATGGAGAATTTCACATTGAGTATTTTTTAAATAATTTTGAAATATTCTACTTCCTTTATGTGTTTTTATTATTGATATTATATTACCTTGAAGTTTACTAAAAATATAATAATCTATTTTTTCATATTTTAATAATAATTTTTTCATTTCATAAATTAACATTTCTAATTTTAAATTTATTGTATTTGGTATTAAAGCAGAACCAAATTTATTTTCTTTTATTTTATTTTTTTCCAAAGAATTTTTTTTAATATCATATGTTTTTTTTCTTTCAATATCTCTATTATAATTTATATAATTTTCCATTAAACCAGAATTTGAATTTGCATTAATATTTATATAATTATTATTATAATAATTTATAATATTATTCATATATGATGGATTATTTACAATTTGAGTTTGAAAATTATGTCTTTTATAATTACTATTTTCATTATTATTAATCATTAAATTATTCGGTATTAAAGGAATATCATTAATATTTAAATTTACAGTTTGATTTTTTTTATTTAATCTATTTATTATGTTATTTTGATTATTATTTATATTCAAATTATTGTTATAATGATATGTTTTTGAATTTCTAATACTATAATCTTTCTTTTGAATTTTAAAAAGATTATCATTATCATTTATTATGGCATTATGAAAAGTTTTAGAATTTCTAATATTATTAAAATCAGTATAATCTTGTTTTTTAATTTGATAAACATTTTCTTTTTCTAACTCATCACTGAAACTTAATTTTTCATAAATTTCATCTTCTTCTTCATCTCCAATAACATTATTTAACATTGATGTTATTTGTTTTTCTAGAGAATCATTTGAATCTTGTTCATTCATTTTTTTCATATAAAAATACAACAATTAAGAAAATATGAAAATAAATATATATTTTTTTTAAAATAAATAAAAGGAGATTATCTAATTCAATCTAATAATTTTTATTTATTTTCATATTTAATTGATAATTTTATTTTAATTATATTATTTAAAAATGCATTCAATAAAAGATAAAGATTTAAAATCTAATAATTTTAATATTAAAAAATAAAAACATTGAAAATATTTTGAAAAAGAGAAAAAAAAAATAAAAAATAAAGTAAATATTTTATATCTAAAAAAAATAAATTTTCGAATTTTGACTTTTTTTATATTTATTATTAAAAATAAAAATTTATATAAAAAACATAAATGATATTATCATATAATGTAATTCAAAAAGATCAAGATTCATCAACAGATTCAATAAAAGAAGAAGGAATAAATGAAATAGAAAATATAATGAACACCAACAAAAAAAGTAAAAAATAAAATTAAAAAAATTTTAGATAATATATCCCAAAAAAATTCCCAAAATAATACTAAAAATGAATGGTCAGAAGAAAAAGTTAGTTTAAATAATTCAAGCCAAATAAGTAAAATTGATTTACAAAGTCAAAGTATAAGTTCTTCATTAAAAGAAAGTTTATCAAGAGCAGAAGAATGTATTCAAAAAGATATTTTATTAGTTATTGATGGAGAAAATTCTGTAAGATACTTTAATATAATTTTTAGAAAAGAAATTTAAATGAAAAAAAAGATAAAAAATTAGAAAGTATTGAACTAGGATTAAATTTATCAAATGAAAATTCGTTTCAAAGTCACGGAAGCAAAAATTTTATTTTAAAATCAGATTTTTTAGAAAATACAAATAAATCAAAAGAAGATAAATTTAATAATTCATCTAATAGATTTAAATAGTAAAATAATTAAAAATTAAAAATTTATAGTTATATGGATAATAATAAAAATGAAAAAGAGCTTCAAAACAATCAAAATATAAAAAATAATTATTATAATAAAAACATAAAAGAAAATTATTATCCCGAAAAAGAAAATAATAAATTTATAAATAATATAACAGAAAACATTTCAAATCAAGAAACAAATGATATAACAAATAGAATAAATTTAATGAATATAAACTCATATAAACCTCAAAATAATTTTCAATATCAACTTCCTCAAAATCAATATAATAACAATTCAATGAATATAAATAATAATAATATAGAAAATATTCAAAATAATATATTTTATAATTATTCAGAAAATGATATAATAGAAGATTGTGTAAATTTATGTAAAGAACAAACAGAATGTAGATATCTTCAAAAGAAAATAACAGAAAATCCAAAATTAGCTTATGAAGTAATTTACCCAAAAGTAAAAGATAAAATAATAGAATTATCATGTGATCAATTTGGTAATTATTTTATTCAAAAAGTAATTGAACATTTAAAAATAGAACAAATAAGTGAATTACTTTATAAAAAAATTTCTAATCATTTTCGTTCTTTATGCTTTAATCAACATGGAACAAGAGTAATTCAAAAAATATTTGAAAGAATAATTAATGATGATAACTTATTAAATTATTATACATTATTATTAAATCCAAATTTAAATGATTTTATTATTGATGGAAATGCAACTCATATAATAATAAAATATGTATCTTTAGTTCCTTCTCCAAAAAATGATTTTATAATTCAATTTTTAAGTGGTAATATATTTGAATTAGCAACTAAAAAACATTCTTGTTGTGCTTTGCAAAAATGTATTGAATTAGCTAATCAAAAACAAAAAAAATTTTTATTTTTATCTGTTGCTAATAAATCTTTTGGTTTATTTACTGATCAATTTGGAAATTATGTTGTACAATATGTTGTTAATGCTTGTGATTTTGAAATTAATAAAATTATAGTTTCTAATTTATTATATGATATTCCTAAATTTGCTTCACAAAAATTTTCTTCTAATGTTATTGAAAAATGTTTAGATTGTTCAGATGAAGAAACTAAAGATTTAATTGTTAAAAATTTCTGTGATGAAAAATTAGTTCAAACACTTTTATTTGATATGTATGGTAATTATGTTCTACAAAAAACAATGATTATTGCTAAAGAACCTTTTAGATCTAAATTTTTTGCTATTGTTGGTCCTATTATGGAAAATTTAAAAGTTTTATCTTTTGGACAAAAATTATATAATAAATTATTATCTTCTTTCCCAGAATTAAATATTTATGTCAAAGCACAAAATAAATTAAATGTGAAAAAAAAAAATAAAAAAGACAATAATACTTTTATTAATAATAATTTAGGAATGAATATGAATAATATGATTTTTAATAATGGAAATGGACAATTTTTTAATCCTTATCAATATCAAAGAAATTTACCAATGATAAATAATATGATGAATATTAATAATTTTAGTGTAAATAATGCAAATTTAAATAATCAAATCGGATTTATGGGAAACAATTATTTCAATAATTGTAATTATAATTTTTTTGGAAACATGAATAATAATTATATATAAAATAAATTATAAAAATAGAATTTTTTATAAACTATAGTTTCAATTTAAATATTAATAAAATAAATTTATGTTAATAAAATAAATATATATTCTTAAAAAATAAATTTAAAAAACCAAAAATAATTGTATAGAATTAAATTTTATAAAAACAATGAAATTTATTTTTTATTATCATAAATGGAAGATGATGATTATGAGATTCCAAATGAAATAAATTCTCCAAAAAGTATTAGTAATGATTCAATAGATTCTTTACCTGAAATAAATAAAAGAATTCAACTTTTTTTTAAAATTTGTTTTTTAGTTCTTTCATTAATATCTTGTATATTAGGTATATTTATATTAATAAATAAAGAATTTTATTTAATTAAGTCTTTCAAAAAATATTATTATCTTATTTTATTTGTTATAATATATTCAACAGGAACTATAAGTGCTTTTTTATTATCTTTGCTTATATCAATAATAATGTATTTAATTTCATTTTTTTTTAATATTTTTAATGATAAAAAAGAAATAATAAAAAATAAAGAAATAATTAATGAATTAGATTTAATTTATCAACAAGAAAAAAATTCAATTATTTCATATACTTTTTCAATATATACTGTAATAATTATTATATTATATTTACTTAATATTCCCTATGGTATCTTTTTAATATTAGAATTAATTAAAGATGAAAAATATAAAATGTATAAATCTTATTTTTTCTTATATGGATTTATTTGTTTAAATATTTTAATTGGAATTTCTTTATTAATTATTTTTTTCTTTAGTATCATTTGTATTAAATCAAATTATTCAATAAGACAAAATAAAAATATAATTGATAATTTAGATTTAGTTGGAGTTACTAAAGAAGTTGAAATGGCTTTTTATCAATATAAAGAAATTAAATAAATTCATATTGTTATAATTAAATAAAGATATTTAACTTTTTATTTTTTATACTTTTTTTAAAGTTTATAAATTAAGTATTTTTATGATAAAAAATAGTATTATCCATATTTGAAAAAGAAGTTTGTCTAAGCATTTCATCAAGTCTTTGAATTCTAGTTCTTAAACCTTCTAAAGCTTCAGATTTAATAGGAGTATTTCTCCCTTTATATTTACTACTATTATTATAATAATAATTATTATTTTTATTCATTTCTAAATCAATACTAAAAGATCTATTTTGTCTTTGATTATAATATGAATTATTTCCATTTGGTTTATTATTATTATTATTTATTTGAATATTATTAGATTTATATGAATTTGTATTATAAGAACTATTATTATCTTCACATTTCATTATTTTAATTCCTTTAGAAGGATAAGTTGGAGAATTAAAATAATAACTTTTTGTTTTATTTCTTAATTGTGGAGTTGGTGGCTTTGGATTTATAGAATAATTATTAATATTATCTTCTTTAATAAAAGATCTTTGTTCTTCTGGATTTATTATATTAATATTACTATTATTTGGTAACATATAAATATTAGATTCATAATTTTTATTATTTTGTTCATTATAAAAATCTGTATAATCCATTTTACTTTTTTCTAATTTTTCAGTCAATTCTTTATTTGTACTCATTACATTTTCTAATCTTTCAAATAATTCTTTGTTTTGATTTTTATATAATTCTAAATCTTTTGAAATTTTTTGATTAATAGTAATTAAATGATTTATTAAATCTTCAAATAATGAAATATCAATTATTTGATTTTCATCATCATTAATTTTAATTCCTAATTGAGTAAATAAATCTTTTTTAGAATGTAAAAAATCATCAATTCCTTTTTGTCTTTCAACTAATAAACAATTATCTCTTTTTAATATTTCAAATTGTTCTTCTATTTCATTTATATAATTATTATATCTTTCATCTTCTTCAATTCCGTTTTTTTCTTTTAATAAATTTAAATTATTTAATCTTTCTTCAAAAGAATCTGATTCGATTTTTAAATTTTCATATTGTTTTTTTAACTTATTTAAACTTTCTTCAAGTAATTCATTATGTCTTTTTAAATAATCATTTTCATATTTAAGATTTGAATTTTCTAATTGTAATTCTGATAAATTATTATCAAAATTTTTCTCCTTTTCAGATAAAATTTGACTTGATGATGATGGCTTTGATAATTGTTTTATATCTTCTGTTTCAATTCTATTATTTTTAAATTTTGATATTGTTTCATCTACTTGACTTAATATTTCTCTATATGCTTCAAAGTTAATATCAGAAGACATTTTAAATTTATATTTTAAAAAAATTAAATATATTAAATAATATAAACAACATCTAAAATATATTTTCAATGAAACTTTAAATAAATAATTAAAAAAAAGATAAAATAATAATAT
>JAEEGK010014469.1_pt1 | contig 17629 bp, 14 predicted proteins | sample 8958771 | NCBI WGS metagenome assembly JAEEGK01 (sample SAMN16246547, study PRJNA631951) | gut metagenome | biome: gut microbiome; feature: rumen; material: SC-attached | host: Bos | place: Iran: Karaj | collected 2018-10
ATCACCTATATCCATGATGGAGAAATCATTTATTCAGGTACAAAAAATGACTTTGTTAATTCCTACTTATTTATCAAAGATAAAACTTTTAATAAAGAACTATTAAATGAATACATCGCCTACAAAGAATTTGACGATCGCATTGAAGGATTAATCAGTCCAGATAAAAAAGATCTCTTTATTAAAAACAAAATTGAACCACAAGAACCAGATTTAGAACAAATTATGGTCTACATTGAAAGGAGCAAGAAAGAAAATGAAAGCTTTAATTTATAAAGAGATGCGCTTATCCATGCATCCTATTTGCTATATTTTTATTATTTTATTTCCTTTTATGTTTCTTATTCCTTCTTATCCTTTAGGAATCGGATTCATCTATGTCCTAACTTGTTATCCAATCCTCTTTTTAGGAGCAAATAAAGGCCAACAAAGCAATGATCTTTTATATTCAACTTTGTTGCCTGTCCGCAAAAAAGATATCGTCATGGCGAGAATACTCACAGTTATTTTCATGCAAATCGCCTTTATTTTGGTAATGACTGCCCTCTATCCAGTGGCAAGAATTATCAATAATGCGATTGCTCAATCAGCGGAAAACCCAAGCGAATATATGATTCCTGGCTTAGGTTTAGATAGTTATGTCCTTCTAGTAGCGATTGCTCTTATTGGATACGCTATTGCGGACATCATTTTCTTCCCGATTTATTACAAACATGGTAAATCAATCGTGATGTCGACATTATTTACCATTCTTGGGTTTGTTGTATATATCGGCGTGTTTACTATTGGCTTACCATTTATACCAGGTTTGGGTTTTTTAAATAATTTGCATCTTGGTATTCAATTTGCCATTTTAGGTGCCGCTATATTAATATCATTTGGATTACATGTTGTGGTGTACAAAGTCTCTTCTAAGCGATTAGAAATGGTGGACTTCTAAACTAAAAAAACAAAAGAAAGCAGTATCGATGTAAATCGGTACTGTTTTTTTATGATGGCATCAAAAATAATTACGATTTTAGATGACAAATGGCGAAAAGTGAAAAGTTTACATTTTGTTTATCTAAAATATATTGATTATTACTTAATAAATAATTATTATTTAATGCTACGAATTTTCATGTTCGTTTTATAAGGAGAATTTAATATGAAAAAGCTTCCTATAATTATTTCAATAGTCGCATCATTAACCGTTGGTGTAGGCATAGGCCTCGCCATTGGTTTTGCTAGTTCAAATACAAAGCCTACAACAAGTAGTCAGCCTTCTACCAGTAGTGTTCCTACTTCAAGCAGCTCTTCCTTAAACTCTTCTAGTAGTAGTTCATCTAATAGTTCTTCAAGTAGTCTACCTCTTATAGAAAACTACACAGTTTCTTTTAAAAACTACGATGGCACTTTAATAAGTGAATCAGTCGTGGAAAAGGGCGGAACCGCTATATATACCGGCCCAACCCCAACAAGAATGGAAACCGCTACATGTACATATACATTTACTGGTTGGGATCAACCTTTAGAAAACATCACCAGTGACTGTGTTCGTGTCGCTCAATATGAAGAGATACTTAAACCAGTGACTAATTATTACAAAGTAACATTCAAAAACTATGATGGAGCCTTGCTCCAAGAAGTAACTGTTGAAGAAGGAAAAACCGCAACATATAGTGGTCAAACTCCAACTAAACCATCAACTCCAACATATTCTTATACTTTTATCGGCTGGGATGGTTCTTTAGAAAACATCACCAGTGATTGTGTTCGCATCGCGCAATTTAGTGAAACTCAAGTTAAGTTCACTGTCTCATTTAAAAACTACGATGACACATTGTTATATGAAACATATGTTGAAAGCGGCAAAACCGCGACATATATGGGACCAACACCTGTTAGACCAGAAACTAATGAATATTCATACACTTTCAGTGGTTGGGATCATTCTTTGGAGAATGTCACAACAGATTTAATCTGTGTTGCCCAATATACTGAAACTCAAAAACCAATCACCATCTATCACAAAGTGACATTTAAAAACTATGATGGCACGATACTTCAAGAAGTAAATGTTGAAGACGGTAAGAATGTTATATATACAGGCGCCACTCCAACAAGAACAAATACTCCTGAATTTACATATACATTTACTGGTTGGGATGGCTCTTTAGAAAACATCATCACTGATTGTGTTCGTGTAGCGCAGTACTCCACAACTAATGTTGAATACACTGTTAAGTTCTATAATTACGATAACCAATTACTCTATACAGACGTCGTGTATTATCAAGAAACAGCAGTCTATTATGGTCCAACACCAACTAGAGAAGCGACTTCTTCTTACTATTACACATTTGCGGGCTGGGATAAGGATTTAACCAATGTCACTAAATCTTTTACCACCAAAGCTTTATATGATGCCCATGGTGTCAGTAAACAAATCACCTTAAAACCAAGTAATGGTCAACCTGATAGTGTGGTAACCGTGACTTATGGTGAAGCCTATGATTTAGGCACTCCAGTTAATACTGGTTTCACCTTCTTAGGCTGGTTTGCTAATGAGACTTTAGCCATTCCTACTTCAGGCACTTGGGAATATGAAGGTGTCAGTGTTGTGACCGCTAAATGGGGTACAGGGTACTATGAATTCGTGGAAAACGAAGATGGTTATACCGTCTCTTTAACTGATGAAGGTAAAGGTGTTAGTGAAATTGTTATTCCTACTTCGTTTAACGGTAAATCAGTAACCGCTTTAGGTGAAGATTTCTTAAGAAACAATACCAAAATTGAAAAGATTAGTATTCCCGCCACAATTAAAAAGATTCCTAACTATGCATTTTATAAATGCACTAAGTTAAGTGAAGTCGTGTTAAATGAAGGTTTAGAAAGAATTGGCGCTTATGCTTTTGATAGCTGTAAATTAAAGACATTAATCGTTCCTTCAACATGCAAAGTAATTGAAAATAGTGCCTTTGAATATAACAGTGAGTTATATCATATTTATCTTCCAATTTCTGTTACAACAGTGGAGCAATATGCTTTCTATTCAATAAATGCTTCAGCTTACATTTGTATAGAACACGATTATGTTCCTTCTTGGGGTAGCTATTGGCGTTCTGGCGCAACTGTCTACACAAATTGTACAAAACTAGTGGTAGGCGAAGACTATAACTACGCTATTAGAAATGTCAGTGGTAACAACAATGTCGTTATCTTAAGACTTAGCCAAGCAACAAGTCAGTTAGAAAGTTTCACTTTCCCAACCGCTGTTGAAGGCATTAGTGATATCAGAGTGGCTTCAAACTTATTTAAGTCTAACGTTAATATCCGCAGTGTCGATCTAACTGGTGTTACTCGTATTGGTGAAAGCGCTTTCATTAGTTGCTCTAATTTAAGTAATATCACATTCTCTAACTCATTAACTATTATCGGTAGTCATGCTTTCCGTTATTGTACTTCTTTAACAAGACTAGAAATTCCTAGTAGTGTCACTGAAATACAAAGTTATGCCTTTGATGGTTGCTCTAACCTTACTTATATCTATTTACCAAGTAGTGTGACCACAATTGGTAGCTACGCTTTCGATGACTGTCCAAAATCTACTATCTACACGAATGCACATTCCTCTAGTAATGGATGGGGAGGCCACTGGAAAGGCTCTCAACCAATTTATTATGATTTCGTTTCATTAGACGCCACTGATGATTTTAAATATGTTACTCAAACATATATGGGTGAACAATATGTCACAATTACTGGATTAACCGCTATAGGACTGAATAAGAAAAATCTTGTCATTCCAGATCAAATTGAAGGCATTAATGATATTCGCTTACCCGCAAATTTATTTAATGGCTTTAGTGAACTCGTTTCTATTGATTTAGGCGCAGGTGTGACAAAGATTCCAACAAATTGCTTTGCAAATTGTACTAAATTAGAAACAGTCGTGCTTCATAATGGTGTGACTTCTATTGGACAAAGCGCATTCTTAAAATGCTCTAAATTAACTTCTATCAATATGCCATCTACCTTAACCACAATTGGTAGACAAGCATTCGATTATTGTACTTCTCTTAGAGAAATCGTTATTCCTATTAGTGTGACCACAATTGAGGCTTATGCTTTTGATGAAATGGGCAAAATAGCCATTCTCATTGAAGCTAGTGTGGCTCAACCTAACTGGAAACAATATTGGTCAGGAAGTAGTGCCACTAATAAACAAATCATTTATGATTATGTTTCTTCTGGTGTTACTGGCGACTTTAGATACGCTAAAACATCAAATGGTGTGACTGATGCTATCCATATCCTTGGCTTAGTGGAAGGCTCTACAAGTGTCAATTTAGTGGTCCCAGATCAAATAGAAGGTGTCTCTAATATCAAGATTGCTAATTACGCTTTTGATGGTAATACCATTGTTAAGACTGTTGATTTAGGCAACTCAGTCACTTATATCGGATCATACGCCTTTAGAAATTGTTCTTCCTTAAGACAAGTTATTATTCCGCTTAACTGTACAGTGATTAAAGCCTACGCTTTCCAATACTGTAGTACTGAATGTGTCCTTAACTGTGAAGCAAGTGAAAAGCCAGCGGGTTGGGAAACAAACTGGAATATTTCTAATTGCCAAGTGGTCTATGGCTACACCCGTTAAAATAAGGATTTAATAAAGAAATGGTGAAGCGTTTAATGAGTGTTTCACCTTTTTTATTGCCAAATAATACTATGTATTAAAATATTATTGTTGATAAATATGTCGCACACGATATAATTTAAGTGTAGGGGGATCAGTTATGAAAATTGCTATTAGATACTTCACAAAAAGTAAAAAAGGAAACACCGAGAAGATTGCTAAATTCATCGAAAGTAAAATTAATGTTGAAGCTGTTGATGTCAGCAAACCATTAGAGGAAGAAGTCGACACCTTATTATTGGTGAATGCGATGTACGCCGCTAACATTGATAAGGAAGTTAAAAAGTTCTTAGATGAAAACGCTTCTAAAATCAAATGCTTAGTCAACATCAATAGTAGTGCTTCAGGCGCTTCAACATTAAAAGCGGTTAAGAAAGTTGCAGACAAGAACAACATTCCTGTCTCAGATAAAGAATTCCATACCGTTGCATCTTGGATTTTCTTAAATAAAGGCCGTCCAAATGACGAAGACTTTGCGAGACTCGAAGCTTTCTTAAAGGAAGTCGTTAATGGATAAATACGATTCATTATTATTAAAAAACCAATTATGTTTTCCAACATATGCGGTCGCTAATAAGATTTTAAGAAAATACCAACCTTTACTTGACAAGCTTGATTTAACTTATACCCAATATATCGTCATGATGGTGATGTGGGAAAGAAAAGTAGTGAATGAAAAGGAACTATGCGAGGCTCTTTATTTAAAGACCAACACTTTAGCCCCTTTATTAAAAAGACTGAAAGAAAAAGAATATATCACCATTGAGAAAGATCAAAAAGACAAAAGAAACTTAGTTATTTCATTAACTAAGAAAGGTGAAAAGTTAAAAGAAAAAGCGGTGGATGTTCCTCCATCAATCGCCGAGGAATTCAACCTTAGTGAAGAAGAAGCAATGTTCTTATATAAGATACTTTATAAAATTCTTGATTATGAAAAAGGGAGATAAATAATCATGGAAAAATTGGTTCAATGTCAAGTACCTTGCGGGTGAATATCTTGACATTCTAACCATCATTATTAATCAAAAGCTTAAAGCGCAAGATTTATCTAAAATGATTTTTCCCTTCCCAACAACGACTTATGGATTAATGTCCTTCCTAATTCCGTTGTTGTTAAAGAAATAACATCTTCTTAAGACACAGGTGAAGATGGATGCCGGAATCTAGTCAATTCCGGCTTTTATTTTGAAAAAAAGAAAAGGACTCGTTAAGTCCTAGTCTTTATAGAATTTCATTTCTTCGAAGTATTTTTGAATGACTTCATTAAATCTTTGATATAAGTCGTCATCCTTATCTTTACCAGCGAAGCCAACGGCTTTATATTCGCCTCTTAAGGCTTTAACCTTTTCGATTTCTTCGTCAGTGAATTCAGAGTTAGCAAGCAAGATTCTGGCTTTCTTAATTAATTCTTCTTTTTTAGCCGCTCTTTCTTCAAAGAGTTTAAGCATTTCGCCATGTCTTTCCTTCTTCTTTTCTTGGAATTCATCCATCACTTTAGTGAAGTCTTTCCATAAATATTCATCGCCTTTACCAGAATAGCCAACTTCCTTCCATTCTTTTCTTAAGGCATCCATTTGAGCATTAGACTCTCTAATATCTTTGATATTATTAACGATTTCTTTGGCTCTTTCGATGATGTTTTCTTTCTTAGCGCGTTTTTCTTCGTTAGCCTTATCTAATTCTTCAAAGAACGCTCTCTTTTTGGCGTAGAATTCATCTTTAATTTGTCTAAATTCATTCCAGAGTTCATCGTCTTGTTCTTTATTTCCAGCGCGACCGACTTTTCTAAAATCATTATTTAATTTATCGAGTTCACGGTTAGCGGCTAAAATTTCTTTTTTATCTAATAATTTTCTAGCTTGCTCAATGATGGCTTTCTTTTCTTCAAGTGGAGAAACGAGTAACTTTGGTTCCTTTTTAGCGAGTTCGTTAAATAGGGCAACCGCTTTATTTGTTTCATCTTGATCAAAGAAAGTTTCTTCATCGCGATTAACGATGTATTTATATTCCCTTCTCACAAGTTGTAAATCTTGATTTCTATCATCTAAATTTTCTTCTGCTAGTAATTCTTTTACTAACGCAATAAATTCTTGTTTGGTCATAATATCCTCCAAGGTGTCCTTATATATTGTAAAGGTGTATTCTCTTAAATCAAAATTATTTGATAAAAAATATCTTATTTTATGTTTACAAAAATAGGGATAGTGATATAGTAATAAGTTAGTTATGACTAACTAACGAAAAAGGAGGGGAGATTTATGAAGCAAGTTCTATATCCAATCATCGGTATATCATTAATCTTTATCTGCACAACGTTAGGTGCATTATTCGTATTTTTTATCCGCAAAAAAGAAATCTCACCTAAATTAAATAAAATCTTCACCGGCTTTGCCGCAGGTGTGATGTTCTCAGCGTCTTTCTTTTCACTTATTAAACCTGCTCTTGAAGCAGAAGTCACATATATGCCTTCTTGGCTAGTAGTGGTTATCTCAATCGTATTAGGTGCAGGTTTCTTATGGGGCATTGATAAACTTACTCCACACTTCCACGTGCAAGAAAACAAAGAAGAAGGTTTATCCGTTAAAAGAATGAGTAAAACATCAAAGATGTTCCTCGCGGTTACTATCCATAATATCCCAGAAGGTTTATCTGTTGGTATTGCCTTTGGTGTGGCCTTATCTCAACCAGATAACGCTGCATTATTATTAGGCGCTTTATTACTCGCTATTGGTATTGGTATTCAAAATATCCCAGAAGGCGCAGTAGTGTCCTTACCAATCAAAGGTGAAACAGGATCAAGTAGTAAAGCATTCTTATTCGGCATGTTATCAGGGGCAGTGGAGCCAATCGCCGCTGTCTTAGGTTTATTCTTAGCGATGCAAATCCAAGGCATTATGCCATGGGCTTTAGCCTTCGCCGCTGGTTGTATGATTTACGTAGTCGCAGAAGAAATGATTCCAGAAATGACAAGTGAAGGACATGACCACTTTGGTGTTTGGTCATTCATCATCGGCTTTGTCATCATGTTAGCCCTTGACTGCATCCAGTTCTAAATATTGTTACTAGAGTGTGATACAATATTTCTATGCTCATTGAACAAGAAATATTTGCTTCTTATAAAGTTGATTTTGATAAATTAATTCCCTATGGCTTTGATTGCTTTGGGGGTGTTTATACATATTCTAAAGATATATGTAATGATGAATTTAAAGCCTTAATCACCATTAATGAAAAAGGTGTAGTCAAAGGCAAAGTCATTGAAAAAGCTTTTGATGAAGAATATAGCCAACTGAGAAATGAATCATTTCAAGGAGGCTTCGTGGGTGAAGTAAGAGAAACTTATAAAGCCTTATTAGAAGATATTAAAGATAAATGTTTCTTTAAAAGACCATTTGTTTCAGACCAAGCTAATCGCTTAATGTCACTTATTAAGGAAAGATATCACGAATTACCTGATTATCCTTTTGAAGATCCACATATCAAAAACTATGGTGTTTTTAGATATCACATTAATAAGAAATGGTATGGCTTAGTGATGAATGTTAAAAAGTCAGTTCTAGGCCTCGATAGTGAAGAACTTATTGATATCATCAATGTCAGGATTGATGAAAATAATAGAGATTGTATTATCGATAATAAAACCATCTTTCCCTCATATCATATGAATAAGAAGAAGTGGGCCTCCATCCTCTTAGATGATTCACTCACTGATGAAGAAGTGATGTCATATATCAATTATTCACGTGATTTCATGATTGGAAAAACTATCCGTAAAGGTAATGAAAGATTATATTTCATCCAACCATGTAATCCTAAATTCTATGATTTAGACGCCGCTTTTATTAGAGATAAAGGTGTCACTGGTTGGAAGCAATCAAGAAAAGTTAATATTGGTGATATTTGCTATATGTATGTCGCTAATCCTGTGGGCGCTGTTAAATATAAGTGTGAAGTCGTGGAAACTGATATTCCTTTTGAATTCAAATCAAAAGAAGTATCAATGAGCAAGTTAATGAAAATCAAATTATTAGAAAAAGTGGAACATAATAATATCAATTTTGCTTATTTAAAAACCATTGGTATCTCACTTATCCGTGGACCAGTTTCAATAAGCGAAGAAACCGCGAAAAAGATTGATACAAAAATAAAGGGGTAGATTATGGAAGAAATTATCGTAAAAATGATTGTTAAAGAGAAAAGAAGTGTTGCTTTAAATAATGAGGATATTATTGGGTATTGCCAATACCAGGAAGAAAACAATATCTGGTCTATCACTCATACAGTTGTAAAACAAGAATTCGGTGGTAGAGGTATCGCTAAACGCTTAGTCTTAGCCGTCATTGAAGAAGCAAGAAAGCAAAATAAAAAGATTAATCCAATTTGCTCGTACGCTAAAAAGATGATGGAAAGTAGTGACGAATATAAAGACGTTCTTATTCAATAACAAAGTGGTGAGGGTCTAACTTACCACAAGTTGGATCAACATTATAATTATTATCAGCATCAGTGGCCTCGATGTAGTATTTCACATCGTCGCCACTTTTTAAATTGTCAAAAACAAAGGTGTAGTTAGTGGTTTCTTCATACTTATTCATTGGATAAGTTACATATTCTGAATCATTAATTGAGTAGTGGATATTAACTTCACTCATCTCACTATTAGCATAGCTAACTACATTGCTTTTAATGATATATTTATCTTTTAAAGGCACATTACCATAGTTAACATCACGTGAATCAATAAAGACCATATTTTGGTCAGGTACTTCATGGGTACGGCAGTGCAAGGCATCAGTATTTAAGAAAGCATTTTGATTAGATGATGAAAATCCTTGAAGACCCACAACATCATAACCAGGTAAAGCTTCTTTATAGACATTAAGCGCTCTTTCGTTATAAGAAGCATTACTGCCTAAAGGCATATAGACATGACCATTAGCGATTAATGAATTAGTGTAAGGAGCGACAGTGCTGCCACCTGGTTCTTCAATACGATAAACACGGTAGTTATAACCATAAATACATTTAGTGTTCGCTAGTTCGTTAGCGACCTTCTCATAGTATTGGTAACGGGAATTAGTCTTTGGTAATTTAGCAACGATAATCTTATCAGGTGCGACAATCTTACCCCAGCAGTCAATATGCGCGATATAATCACCTTGTGGGTCGATGGTGATAACATAGTTATCAGTGCCGGTATATGTCTTCATCAAAGAACGGACTCTTGCTTCGTTATTGTTATTTTCTTGAACGACTAAATCATCACTAAAAGCGGTGCCTCTGCCATCTTGCATGAGGTTACCACCAGTATGAGTGAGACTCATCGAGTCATAAGGCATATTAAAGTAAGTAGCAAGTTTACTTGGAACAGCATTTTGTTCCGTTCTCTGTGGTCTATTGTAATTAAAATTAACGATGGATAACTGCTTATCTTTAAAGACATAGAATGGAGAAAAGTCTCTAACCCAATAAGCATAATCATCATCGATATTCATATCTAAGAAGGTCACGTTATTGATATTGATTCCAGCGGTAGTGAAATCACTTTTTGCTTTCTCAATACGTGATCTATTCATGTAATCAGGATTAACTAAAAGTAAAACCTTATTGTCTTTAGCAATAGTCTTATAAACATTTAAAGGCATGTTATTTGGATAACACATCTTGACCATTGAAAGAGGTTCAAATTCACCAGGCATTCTCTTTGAGAAAGTTTCAATTGGTTCATATTGATCTTCAATAGGTGCGCTACTACTAGAAGAAGATGAGCTACTTGATGAACTAGAAGACAAACTACTAGATGAGCTAGAACTACTACTAGATGAACTAGAAGAGGAACTTGAAGAGCTCGAATAGCTACTGGAAGAATTAGAACTGCTAGAGCTACTTGATGAACTAGAAGACAAACTACTAGATGAGCTCACACTAGAACTACTAGATGAGATAACGTTACTAGATGATGTAGTGGAACTACTTGAACTGGTAGCAACGCTACTTTCGCTTGTGCTAGATGACTCCTCGCTAGAGGTGCTGTCACTTGAACTTGTCTCCTCAACACTTGAAGAACTGCTTGCGTCACTAGAAGAAAAACTAGACTCACTAGGAGTGGTAGTGATACAAGAAGATAAGAGCAAAGTGCCTAATAATGATAATGAATAAAAAACCTTTAATTTCTTCATATAGCAAAGATTATATATCTATTTAGCCACATATATAAGCGCTTTTATAGATTACCAATAATCAATGTGATTACTTGCTAATTATGTAACGGGTGAATGTCTTGAATGAATCGAAGTTTCTTATATAATAAGTAGCAAAATAGAGGATTAAAATATGTATCAACATTTCGTGCAATATTATGAAACAGATAAGATGGGTGTTACTCATCATTCAAACTATATTAGATTCATGGAAGAAGCGAGATTAGACTTCTTCAAAAAGATTGGCTTTGATTATCTAGACTTTGAAAAGATGGGCGTGATGTCACCAGTCATTGGTTTAAATAATATCCGCTACAAAAGACCATCAACAGTAGGAGACACAATTGAAATTGAAACAAGTGTTAAAGCCTATAACTCAATTGTCTTAACCATGCACTACGTGATGAAAGTCAAAGACACAGTTATCTTTGAAGGTGATAGTGATCATTGCTTCTTATCCAAAGAAGGAAAAATGCTCCCACTAGGGGATAAAAAGTTCCCAGAATTAGACCGCAAATTAAAAGAATTACTCAACCAATAAAATGTAAAATCCTATAAACTTTTGCCTTAAGCAATGCTAAAATATTATTGCATATAGCAAACAAATAATAATATTGGAGGGACATTTACTATGGCAAAGTCAGGCGGTAAGGATTATTTTGGATTACCATGGATTGTTAGTTTAATTTTAGCAATCATCCCAATCACATCTTGGGTCTTTGGTTTCGTTACTAGATTCAAAGAAGGTCACTGGGTTTGTGCTTTAATCCGTTTAATTTTCGGCTGGAACATCATTTGGATTTTAGACATCGTCTTCATGATTTTCACACATCACATTTTCAAATTATTCTAATTATTTTCAAATCAATAAAAGGCGGGGCAATTGAACCGATAAGATAAAAGTAGACACGTATAAAAAGTGCGGTCTGCTTTTTCTTTTAGTATTTTTTGGAAAAGAAGAATAGATTGCTATTAATAAAGATGTCTTCGCGACTTTTTAATCAAATGTCACATTTTTAAGGTTGTTAATTTTATAAATTGACATTATGTATTTTGTGGCGGTATAACAATATTAGAGAGAAAATGAAAGGAAAAATACTTTATGGGCAATTTTTTTGCTGCCAAGAAAGCTAAAGCAGCTTTTTCTATTACTGCTTTAGCCGCTATGGCGATAATAGGTGTTGGTTTAGGGATTGGCAATAACCTTGCTTTTAATAGATATGCATCTGTTCTTTCCCACTATTTAGCGCCACCGAGTGGTGCTGTAGCTTCTAATGAAGCTGCGCGTAATATGGGCAACGAATTAGCGCGTGATATTGAGCGTGAAGGTATTGTAATGTTAGAGAATAATGGTACATTGCCTCTTTCTAAATCAATAAACAAAGTCAATGTGTTTGGACATGGATGTATTGACTGGTATTACATGTCATCAGGTTCTGAAAAAGTAGAATTAAATGGTCTTACTTATTATGATTTCCTTGGTGCTTTATCTCATTATGGCCTTGAATATAATAACGAATTACCGACTTATTATAAGAAATGGCACAAAGCAGAAGGCGATACTGATACAGTTAATTCAGACTACGATGAATTCTATCAAGTAAGAGAACCAGGACTTGAAGATAACGACGAATATCAAACCATTTATGAATCAGCAAAATCATATTCTGATACCGCTTTAATGGTTATTTCTCGTCACGCTGGTGAAAACTCTGACTGTCCACATTATCAAAATAAAGTTGAAGGCCAGCCACGAGATGAAACAAGAACATATTTACAAATCTCAACTGAAGAAGAATATACATTAAGACAATTAGCGCAAGATTTTGAAAACGTCATCGTCGTTATCAACTCTACAAACGCTATGCAATTAGACTTCTTACAAGAGATTGAAGGTATCGATGCTTGTATCAGTGTTGGTGCTACTGGTGTTCAAGGCGCTTTATCCATACCAGAAATTCTTTATGGTGATGCCTCACCATCTGGTCATTTAACTGATACATATCCTTATAAGCACGAATACAACATCACTTATTATCGCGCTAATTCATTTCACACTCGTTATTATGAAGGCGCTCCAGCTGATTGCACCACAAAAGGTCACCGTGGTGATTCTTTCTGGCAAACATCAGCTTATGTCGAATATAACGAAGGCATTTATGTTGGTTACCGCTGGTTTGAAACCGCTGATGCAGAAGGCTTTTGGAATAGTTATGGCGGTTATGATAATGTCGTTCAATATCCATTTGGATATGGCATGTCATATACCGATTTCAAATGGTCACTTAGCAATGTTAGTATCCCAGAAGGAAGCAACATTACAAATACCGATAAAATAACTATTACTGTCAACGTTAAAAACATCGGTGATGTCGCTGGTAAAGACGTCGTTCAAGTCTATTTAACCGCTCCATATACGCCAGGTGGAATTGAAAAATCATCTGTCAAATTAGTGGGCTATGCTAAAACTCCAGAATTAAAACCTTTACAAGAAGCAAATGTAGAAATCGAAGTCGAATGTCGCGATTTCAAGTCTTATGATTGCTACGATGATAATCATAATGGTTTCTTCGGTTATGAAATGGAAAAAGGTCAATACCAATTGAAATTAATGACTGATGCCCATCATTTAAAAGATATGGACCAAAACATCATTAAATATAAAGTCGCTAGCGATTTATTAATTAACGTAGATGAAGTGACTGGTAACACTGTTGAAAATAGATTTACTGGTGATACAGCTTATGAAGAACAACCAATCGATGGTAGTAATGCTGGTCAAAATATGGAACAAATCCATCGTAATAACTTCCCACCTTTATTAACTGAAGTTCCGGAATGTAAAGACTGGGATTCTAATCTTTTAAATAGAGCGGATGGCATTGTTGCTCCTAAGAGCGTTTATTGTACCGCGATGGCTAATGCTTGGGATAATGCTAGTTATGATTATTTTGGCGAACCAGTTGATCAAAGCATTCCAACATGGGGTAGCAATGCGACAAATTATAAAGTGATGGACGATTCTGGTCAATTAACTGAAATTGGCCTAGAATTAGCGTCACCTGAAGGCTATGAAAGCGATAAATGGGAAGATGTTTTAGATCAAGTATCATTTAATAAAGCTAAAACAATTCTCACTATGGATACGATGTATTCTAGCCCAGGTATTGCTTCTATTGGCTTAAGACAAGATAGCAATTACGCTTTCTATCATGGTGAAGGTGCCTCGCAAGTCAACAATGGCTTTGGCAGCATTATTTCCACTAGCTGTGTTGGTTATCCTGGCTCAACCGTTTTATCACAAACATGGAATCAAGTTTTAGCCTATATGTTTGGTAAATCTGAAGGCAACGACATGGGTCTTGCTAATAAAGATGCTTTATATTCTCCTGCTTGTAATATCCATAGATCTCCTTATGGTGGTCGTAATTCTGGCTATCAAAGTGAAGATCCATATCTCTCTGGTAAAGTTGTTTGCAACATTATCAAAGGTTTAGGAGCATATGGCAAAACCACATTTATGAAGCACTTCATCTGTAATGATCAAGACTTCAATAGAATGGGCTTATACACATGGATGAATGAGCAAGCTTTACGTGAAATATATTTAAGAACATTTGAAGAAGGTGTCAAATATGGTGATTCAACTGGTATTATGACTTCTTTCAATAGATTAGGTTGTATTTGGGCAGGTGGTAACGAAGCTCTCATGACTGGTGTTTTAAGATATGAATGGGGCTTTAAAGGTTGCATCATTACCGATATGACAGAAAATGAAGACAATATGGATAGCGCCGCCAACTTAAGAGCTGGTGGCAATCTCAATCTTGGTGGTGATTCCGATCCTGTCGTGACATTATCAACTTCTTCTTCTGGTAGAGTGCAACGTCGTATGAGACAAGCGATTAAAGAATACATTTACGCTTATATTCATGCCTCATGGAAAAACGTTACATATAACCAATCCGCCGATCCAAGCGAAGCGGTTGTTGCTACTGAACCAAAACAATCATGGCAGTGGTGGCGTCCAACATTGATATCCGTTGATATCTTGATTTATGGGGCTATTGCAATTGGTTTCTTTGTCATAATTAGGCAACTAATTGTGCCTCATAAAGAAAAACAAGTGAATAAGGAGGAATAATCAATATGTCATTTCTTTCTAAACACTATCCAAAAATCGTCATCTTTGGTATTGCAGGTGCCTGTATTGTGGCTGCTGGTATCGTCATGATTTCATCAAGAATACAATATGAAGCTTATTTAAAACAATATGAAATCAATGTGGAAAAAATTAAAGCTTCTTTCCCATCTTTGCCTGAAAAAGTTTTCTTCGATAATGATTATGTAACATATAATGGTGAGGGCGATGATATTTCCACAACTGATTCATCTTTTAAAAAAGCGATGATTTTATACGCTAGAGATGCAGAAGTGGCACCATTAAGCGAAAACAAGGCACAGGAATATAAAACCATTGAAGGTGATGATTCCGCTTTAAATGAATATATTACTGGTCTCGATAGAATGGGTGGCGCTATTACATTTACTATCAATACGGAAAATTATGGCATGTCTGATATTGAAATATGCTTAAGAAACAATTGGGTTGATGGTAGTGGTGTCTATCACGAGATTGAAAACCTTACTGATAAAATTAAAATTCAAGTGAATAAACTTGAACTTAAAACAGAAAATCTTTCTCTTGGTGTTGAACGCGATGGTTTCCAAAGTCTCATCTTCAAAAATACTTTCTTGATGAAAGGCGAAAATACCATCACATTTGCCACAAGCGCTATAAATGATTTGGATAATATGAAGACTGTCCAATTCATTATGCCAGATATTAGAAATTTAACCATTTTAACTGATGTGGATTTAATACCACCAGTCAGAGATGTGGCATAAGATTTCTAATCATTAGACTATGTCTATAATTTAAAATAATCCACAAACCTTAAAAAACTAGTGAGGCATTCAAATAGTGCCTCACTTTTTTGTTGTTATCTTTAAAGCGATATTTATTATAAAAATATGTACGTTATTACGCATTTGGACAAAACTGACCTGGGGTATTAGGTCTTTTTTGAACTGTCTACTCTCGCTTGACTAGTTCACAACCCGCTTTTTTAATGCCCTTAAAATAATCGAATAAATACGATTATTAATTGATAATTATATTCTACTTTGCTATATTTTATGCGTATATGGAAAGAATCGATTACATTTTAGACTTTTGTAAAGAACTTGCTAAGCAAATGATTGTCTGCGGGGCTAATATCGAAAGAGTGGATCTCTGCATTGAACACTTATGTCACGCTTATGGTCTCCATGATGTAACATGCGCTAATTTGACCACCCGTATTTCCATCTCCGCGAAGGATGAACAAAAGAATTATGCTCATAGACAAACTGATGTTCCTCCTCAAGCCTTTAACTTAGAAAGACTTAAAAAGCTTAATCACCTTTACTATACAGTTAAAGAAACGACACCAGATGAAAAGACACTTTATGATTTACTCCATGAAGTGAAATCTAATGACTTCCCATGGTGGATTATGCTTGGTGGCTATCTTGTCGCGATGGCGGCATTAGCGAGAATCTTCCTTGCTGGTCCAGCCGAATTACTAATCACTTTATTAAATACTGTCATCTTATTCTTCTTAGGCAAGTTATCAACGAAGATTAGATTAAATAAAATTGTTACAAACTTTGTTTGTATGCTCCTATGCTCAACAATAGCGATATTGTTCTACGCTGCCGGGTTTATAAACAATTTCTATATCGTTATTATCACTAATGCCTTCTTCCTTATTCCAGGTATTCAAATGGTTAACTGCGCAAGAAACCTTTTGTGTGGCAATGAGATGAATGGCGTCATTGATCTTTTAAAAGTCTTATTAGAAGTCTGCACAATTGTGGCTGGTATGGCCGCAGCATATGCGATACTTGGCAATCTAGCGGGTGAGCTTCTCATTCAAGACTTCATCAATGCTCTTAGTGAGAATAGTTTATTACGTTCATTTGAATTAATTGGCTTATCATTTATTGCCTCTGCTGGCTTTGGCATTGTCTTTAATATTCAATGGAAAGACTTGGTCTTTGCTGCGATCGGTGGCACAATCGTCAGAATCGTTTATATCGGTTTACAAGCCGCTATTCCTGAATACCGTTTTATCTTCACGATTGCCGCGGCATTCTGCGCTGCTTTATATTCTGAAATCTTAGCATTAGTGAAAAAAGAACCATCTGTCTTATATCGTTATCCATCTATCGTTCCTCTTATTCCTGGTGACTTATTCTTCTATGTTGCCGCTGGTATTATCTGGGGCAATACTGAATTAATTACTACACATGGCCCAACATTAGGTCTTGTTCTCATTGGTATTTCCTTAGGCTTCGTTTTATGTTCCACAATCGTGCACTATATTAGAAAATTCAAATTCCTAAGAACTTCCAACGATGAAGCAAAATAATCTTCTTTTAGCGGTCAATGGCACTTTAATGCGTGGCTTAGAACTTGAGAACAATCTCAAAGAAGTCGGAGCATTTTTTATTAAAGAGAGCAAAACCGAAAAAGCTTATCGCTTATTTAGTATTAACGATAAATACCCCGCAATGATTAGAGTCGATAATGGTGGTAACACCGTTGATGTTGAACTCTACGCTATTGGCGAAGAAGGAGTGAAACAAGTCCTAGCTAAAGAGCCACCAGGCTTAACAATTAAGGAAATCACTTTAATTGATG
>JAEEGK010014473.1_pt1 | contig 17626 bp, 6 predicted proteins | sample 8958771 | NCBI WGS metagenome assembly JAEEGK01 (sample SAMN16246547, study PRJNA631951) | gut metagenome | biome: gut microbiome; feature: rumen; material: SC-attached | host: Bos | place: Iran: Karaj | collected 2018-10
AAATCATCATCGCTGAATGACAGTATGAAGAGACGTATCCTGGAGATAGCCGGGAGAATCATGGGAAAACAATACTCCTCTTTGGATTTAAGAACAGTTGATCAACGGAGATTATTCGTAGTAGATCACCAGACACGGCATTACTCCGGTTTTAATATGGGAGCTGGAGAAAACGCAATCTTTTCCATCCTTATCGAACTCTTTCTAGCCGGAAAAGGATCGCTTATTGTAATTGATGAGATTGAACTCGGCTTGCATGCAGAAGCGCAAAAAAGATTGATAGCTGAGCTCAAACAATTATGCAGGGAGTTTCATTGCCAAATAATCTGTTCAACTCATTCGGGTCACATTCTGGATGCGCTGCCTCCAGAAGCACGTAAGTTTATTGACACCTATAACAAAAAATCAATTATTACCACTGGCATTTCTTCAAAATATGCCACGGGAATACTATCGGGGGAAAAAACGGATGAATTGGTAATCCTTGTTGAGGATGAGGTTGGTGAGACAGTTTTGCGGGAAATCCTTACCTCTTCCATTCGTAATAGAGTTAAGATTTGCCCAATAGGATCCGATCAGGCCGTATTGCGGCAACTTGCAGCGCATTTTCGAGAGAAAGACTGTTCTTGTATTGCTTTTCTAGATGGAGATAAACATGCGCAACAAAGAGATGCGAAACTCAAAGTTAAAAACCATCTGGAGAGACGCTACAACAACATGACCGAAACCGAGTTTGACGAATGGCTTTGTAATCACTTGTCCTACTTACCAGGCAGCGAGTGTCCGGAAAAATGGCTTCTGCACATGTTAAATACTGAAATCATTGGCAGTCTTGCTACGGTTCTGCATATTGATACCGACACTCTTCAGACGATTATTGAGCAGGCAGTTTGTATGCCAACTCACCAGGAAATGCACTATATTTCAGAAAAGACTGGACTTCAAGAGAGCCAAATTCTCATTGATATTGTGCGCCAAATTCATACCTCTGGCGTCCCGTCATTATGCGCGATAGCCGAGAGGATAAAAGATATACTGGATGCGAATGGGAACTAGCGCGACTCATATAATCATAGCGTTAATGCAACAGGCTTGTCCTCCCGATGGGGAGACTGCCTGTTGCATAGTTTGTCACAGGCTTTGTGCCACCAGGCTTCCCATCATGTCCGCCGCCTCGGCCTGTTGGCGGTCTGTGCTGTGGGTGTAGGTTCGCAGGGTGAAGCCTGCGTCGTAGTGGCCCAGCATAGCGGAGAGAGTCCGAATGTCCACGCCGTTCTGGAGCATGACCGAGGCTGCAGTATGTCTCAGGTCATGCAGGCGAATATGTGCCAGCCCCGTGCTTTTCAGGATCTTCTCATGGAGCCCGTTGACGGCATCCGGGTAGTACATCCCGCCGGTCACAGGAGAGGGGAACATATAAGGGTTCTCCGGGTGCTTGGCATGCTCCTCCTCCAGCAGGCGGATCACCTCCTTGGATACGGAGATTGTGCGGATGGAAGTTTCGGTCTTTGGCCTCGTCACCTTTACCCCGCCGCCCGGAAGGGATATCGCCTGCTTGTCCACCCGAAGTGTCCGCTTCTCCGCACCCAGGTCCTCCCACCGCAGGGCGACCAGCTCGCCCTTCCGAAGCCCGGTGCATAGCTCCAGGAAGAACATGGCCATCACGCCATGTTTCTCCGCTTTCTGAAGAAAGACATACTTGAATGAGGACAGAAGCCGCTTGCTCCTCATTGAGGGGCAGCCTCCGTCATGGAAGCCGATCCGGGAACATGCATTGTCCGGAGTGGTAGACACCTAATATAGAACATCATGAATCCTATATAGAAATAACGAGAAATGTTACAGTTTCTTCAAAATTTATAGGTTGATTTTTGATGCCCCCATGCGTATACTTACCGTGTATCAAAATGTGACAATATGGGTAATCACCGCCATTTTCTGTCGGTTCCCTATCGTCACCGTCCCCGGGCTGCGGGGGCGCACAGCCAGATTCGGAGGAAATGCCCATGGGCGGAAATGTATTGAAGAAGCTACGTTCCAGCAAAGGTGCTTCGATCACCTTTGCCTTGCTTGCGTTTTTGGTATGTGCCATGGTGAGCGCCGTTCTATTAGCTGCTGCATCGGCTTCGTCCGGACGTTTGAGTGACATCGCGCAGATGGATCAGCGATACTATGCCGTCACATCGGCGGCTCAGTTATTCTGCGAGTCGATGGATGGTACCGGGTATAGCATTGAGAGGTCATGGGAGCTTACAACGAGCAGCAGCAGAGGCTATGCGCTGCGGGATGGTAAGATGGTTCCCACTGGACCGTATTCCAAGCCGATCAAAGTCGACGAGGATTTTGGACTAAAGATAAAAACAGCGAATGATGGTAGCGTCTTGTATGATTCGTCGAAAACTGAAACTTCAGCACCGCAGGGTGCGAGCATTTTGTCTGACGCCGCTCTCTGGTATGTATTTGGAAGCAATTACGACAAAGATAAAGATCTAATGGTAAAGAACTGCTTTCAATATGATGAAGGTGTTACTCCGTACCGACCCGGTTCTGTTGCGTCCGAATGGGATTATAAAGCGGAATTCACGGGATATTCATTCCTGGATGTGGATATAAAGCTGGAACTGAAGCAGAACGGGAATATCATAATCACCTTTACGAACCATCAGGAGGACTCCGCAAATCCTGTTGATCCGTTTTCTGTGGTCGTTACAATGAAGGCCTCCATTGAGGATAATTTCGACTCACCGAACGTCTCTGAGATCAGTCGGGTAAAGAATGGACACTTTTCGCCTGATGACAATGGCGTATTGCAGAGCTATACAGAAGAATTGACGACAGACAAGACTGAAACAAAAACGACAACGATCACCTGGCAGGTGAGCGACGTCAGGAAGGGGTGAAGCCGGGAATGAGACATATTGAGAAAATCGCTAAAAAGCTGAAAGGTAGCGCAGGCGAATCCCTGGCAGAAGTCCTGATCGCCTTGTTGATTGCCGCGTTGGCACTGACCATGCTTGCCTCCGTGATTAGTTCAACTGCAAGGATCATCAACAAGACCAATAAATCAATGAACGATTACTACACCGGCCTGGAGCGGTTGGTGGAACGTACAGCGGAAAAAGAAAGCGGGGGGAGCGCATCTACAATCGCTTTCACCATCAAAACGGTATCTGTTAACGGTGAGGCGAATACTGCTGCCGCGTATCTGAAGCAAGGATTGACGAGTCCAACGGTAAATTACAGCAGACTGGGCGACAAGTCCTTCAGAGGAGTAGAGGTGCTTGCATACTGGCTGGCGGAAGGAGGTAGCACGCCTTGAGAGCTATGAGCAAAAAACTGCGGAAGAACCGTTCCGGCTTCAGCTTGTCAGAAACCTTGATCGCCATTCTCATCTTGCTTATGGTTTCAGCGATTGTAGCCGGTGCGCTTCCGACAGCCTCCAGTGTGTTTACAAAGACAGTGGATACTGCAAATGCGCAGATACTTATGAGCACGGCCATTACCGTTTTAAGAGATGAATTAGGAACGGCTACCAGGATCAACGAAGGTACGTATACTACTTTTGTCGAGTACATGAGCGGCGCGACCGGCAGTTGGTCGAAGCTGGAAATTACACAAGATGGACTCCAAATATCCTCCGGTAAAAGCGAAGCATCAAACGGAAGTACCAACTACAAAGATGTACGTATGCTTGTTTCGGACAAGGCGGCGACCTCGAAAATGCAGGTTTTCTGTGAAAGCATCACGAAGAATTCGGATGGCACCATTACCGTTAATAATCTCGCAGTTCGAAAAAAAGGATCGTCCGCAGAAACCGCAGCCATTGTTGGGCCGCGCACTGTCAAGATCCGACCGGTGGCATGAGTTGAGCTATATGGAAGCAAATCCGGAAAAGGAAAGCATAGGAATCAATGAGCGGCGTTTTGGCGTCTGCTTAGTTAGAACGATTTGTTCGGGTGGGATGAAATGATGAAAAATAGGATGAATCGAAAAGGTTTTTCGTTGGCAGAAATGCTGATAGTCGTCGGGATCCTGGTAGTCCTGCTGGGCGTCGGCTTTGTGGCACTGATGAACCATATGCGCAATCTGCATCAGAAGGAGATGGATGGGCAGGCGAAAGAGATCTTTGTCGCTGCTCAGAACCATCTGTCCATGGCTTACAGTCAGGGTTATCTGGGCAAGATTGCCTTTAAGGATGTCAATGGAGTAGAAACCTCTACCGGCGATTTCGGCACAGCTGAAGACGCGGAAAAAGGTATCTTCTATTTCATTACAACTGGCGTCAGCGCTTTTGGCAGCGATACCGTGCTGGACCAGATGCTTCCTGTGGCTTCTGTGGACGAAACCGCTCGGACAGGCGGCAGTTATATCATTCGTTATCAGAAGGAGCCGGCCAGAGTCCTGGATGTGTTCTATGTCAGCACCTCCGGACGATACAGCCATACTTTCAGCAGTGATGAGTATAATCTTATGATGGAACTGCGCGATGAAGGAAGCGAGAGTCATAGAAATGAACGCAATAAATATGACTTTCCCCCCACTGCTGATGGCGTTAAAGGGGATCAAGGCGTTGTAATCGGCTATTATGGCGGCGAAGCACCTGCTGAGATCCCGAATGGCTTTGAGCTGGAAGCTCCCATCGTGGAAATCGAGAACAACGAGCGGCTCAAGATAAAGGTCACCAATACCAATAAAAAGCTGAGCGATGCTCCTTCCGGAGAAAGCAATACTGAGAAGTATCAGAATACACTGACCCTGGTCATTGCTCACACAAATGAATCTCAGCCGGTGACGATCAAATTGATCGACAATGGCGCCCCCCTCGAATTATTAGCGAAGTATGACCTCAAATATGATTCGACTAAGGATCAATTCACCCTGACTCTGGATGATATAACTGCAAAAAATATGCATTTTGCAGAGGTCATGGGTGAAAACTATACCCCCGGTGAGAACATCCTTGTTTTTGCCTCTGCTTCCAACACCAACGTCTGGACCAACGTTGCCGACAGCGGCAGACAGATCACCAACAGCCTCTTCGCATCCAGAAGCGGCGACACCGTTCATATTGCCAATTTCCGCCATTTCCTGAACCTGGATAGAAATGTGTCCGGGCTTACTCTTACGAATATGGTTGCGGAGCAAGACGGCGACATGAGCTGGTATGACGCAGAGAATGATAAATCCTTCCTGACAAAGACCGGCGCTAAAGGCGTGATCCTCAAAGATAGGGATAGTCTTGCCACCGCTGAATACTGCCTGTATCCAATTAGGCACGACAACCTTACTTATCATGGCAATGGACATGTTATCTCTGACGTCAAGGTAAATACCTCAGGCGCAGCGGGCTTGTTCAGCGCGCTGGACTTCTCCACCGTTTCGAATGTGGAATTGCTGAATTTTGATGTGGAATCTACAGGTTCCCACGCAGGCGCCCTTGCCGGCAGCGCTACTTCCTCCGATATCAGCGGCGTCCTGGTGCGCAACGACCCGCTCAAGGAAAAAGAGAACGAGCTAGAGATCACTGCATCCGGCTCAAGCGGCAGCGTCGGCGGTATGGTGGGCCACATGACCAATGGGTCTGTGGAAAGGTGCGCAGCTGCCGTCTATGTTAACTCTACCGGCAGCGCCGGCGGTTTGATCGGGACCGTGGTCAGTTCTGTTTTGGCGGACACCGAACCCAGTGAAAGAAAAACTGTTAGCATCAAAAACAGCTATTCCGGCGGCCACACGAATGAACTGGAATATACCGAACTGACAAGCGGTACTAACGCGGGCCGCATCAATGTGATCGCAGCCAAGAAGGCGGGCGGTCTGATCGGTGATTCCAGCGATGCTAAGCTGAATCTGGATTACTGCTACTCCACTTCTTCCGCTTCCGGTGAGGAAGCTACCGGAGGCCTGATCGGCGTAGCCGGGGCAGGTCAGGTGCGCCACAGTTATGCCGTCGGCCTTGTGATCAACGGCGGCAGCGGCGACAGCATGAAGCGCGGCGCCTTTGTCGGAGATAAGGGATCCCTGGATTTGCTTGACACCGGTGAGAACCCCCAGCAGACGAACGCATATCTGGAGGGCCTCTCCAAGGATGCTTCCCAAAGCAACCTGATCGCTCTTGCCAAGACCTCTGCGGACATGGTGAACACGAACCAGCTTTTCTCCACAAGCCCCATGGAAGCAATGACCTACGACCAGAAACTGAGTTCTCGCTTCAGCTTCCGTACTATTAAAGAACTGCACGATTATTTTGAAGAAACTTCCAGCAGCTTCGAGGCAAACTATTTCACCGAAGCCCACTATGGCGACTGGCAGCTTCCTACTATGGAGATCCTGCACTATACCCTCGTGAACTCGGATCAGCTTTATAGCGTGATTGATCTCGGATCCCAGACCACTGTCGTTTCTGTCGGTGTGAAAGGTGAAAAAAGCCGGCAGGCGAGAGTATATGTGCTTTCTGTTGACCGGAATAATAAAACTGTTACTGCACAGACTTCTTACTGCGTCGATGTTAATGGGAACAGTATTATTGGCGCATCCAAAAACGATGAGCTCTGGTTGCCCTGCAAGGTCGATGAGAAGGCAGGCAATCTTCAACTGACCGTTTATCTGGATGATGTCAAGCAGACAATCAGAGGTAAAAACGGGCACTTTGGGTATCTGTTTGCCAGCAACACCGGAACATATGAGGATAATAATCTGCTGCCCGGCGAGAACATCACGCTCCTTGTCGGCGGTGGAAGCTGCAGCTGGGCGGAGTTGACGACACTCCTCACCAAAAAGTATCCCGCCGATGCTGCGCATGCCGATAAGAACAAGATCATCGCTCTGTCGGACAACAGTCTCTTTGCCAAAACTGCGGGTTTGGCAGCGGCTGAAGACAGGACCCTGGAGAAACCCTACGAAAACACAGATTATGCGAGTGAACTCGCCAAAATTGCTGATGCAGAGATCAAACTGCTTCGTCATTTGCAGAATCTGGATACTGATACGTCCGGCGTGAACGCTTCTGAAGATTTGGCTGACGATAAGCAGGTGAAAACAGCAAAGCAGACTGGTCACATCAGCTGGATCGATCAGGAGATTTGGAATCTTGCCGGATCAGGAAGTGTCAACTGCTTCAATGGCATATACAATCAGTTCCTGACGGAATATGACGGCGATTATTGGAGCATCATAGATCTGCCCATCGAGGCTACTTCGACGGAATATTCTTCGAGCAATAACAGCGACACCGGGCTTTTCCGGTATATCCGTGCGGCAAGAATAATCGACGACGGCGATCCAGATACAGTTGACGTCAGTGATGGCTATACGATGACCATCAAAAACCTGCGGCTGAAGGACGTCACGGTTACGGGTGCGTCCGGCGGTAGCGCCGGCGCCGTCGTCGGCATGAATGAGGGCGTGCTCGAGCTGAATACGGTCCTGGCCGATGGCAGCGCGGACTATGGCGTCAGCGGCGCGGACAATTCGGGCGGCCTCGTGGGCCTCAGCAACAAAACGCTGACGATTACCAACAGCGCCTCCGCCCTCCTGGTCAGCGGCACAGCCAATGCGGGCGGCCTCCTAGGTTATCAGGAAAAGAAGACCGGAGTGACCAGCAGCGTCATCATTTTGAATAGCTATGTGGGCGGCCACACGACCAGCAAAAAGTATTACACGGGCACGGCGTCCGACGGCACGGACGGCCGCTGGAACATCATTTCCTCCGGCGCTGCGGGCGGCCTGATCGGCGCAACGGATGCAAGCGCCTACACCGGGATCGAAAATTCCTTCAATGCGGCCTCCGTGTTCGGAGCTGCAAATTCCGCGGGCGGCATCATCGGCGTGGCCGGCGGCTCCTTTAAAGCCGTCCCCGTTTCAGAAGGCGGCGCGGACGGCACTTCGATCCTGAACCTCGTCTATACCATCGCGCCGGTCAACAGCGTCAAGAGTCTCACCGCGTCCGGCGAGGGAACGGAAGCCAACCCCTGGAGTTTCACAGCCAATACGGAAGCCACCGGCACCGGCGACGTGTTCGGCCTGGCGTCCGCTTTGAGCAGCGGCAAGCTCTATTTCCTGCCCTCTGTCTATAACGATACCGTCAACTATCCTGGCTCGGATTATCCAAATGGCGTCAGCAGCATCCAGGCCGTCGGTTCCATCGGCGGCGACCCTGAGAGCTATAATACGACAGCGCTGACTGCCATCCTGCAGACCGTGAAGCCCATCGCCCGCGCTCTGACAAGCGACGATTCTGTGGATACCGATGTGCTGGGCATCAACAACCCTGCGCATATGGTCCTGACGACGGAAGTCTTTGACAGCAACATCGGTGCCTCTTACCCCTATGCCATCTGGACCCATTTTGAGTTCCGGAATACGAACGGAACCAAGCCCACCGGTTCCGGCATCCTCTACTATCGCGGCGACTGGCAGCCCATTTCGCAGGTCACTGCCGTTCATTTGGTTGCCCATTTCGTCTCCGTGGTACCCGATGAAACGAATCCGTCGCTGGTCAAGTATTATACCCCCGAGGAGACCGAAGAGTTCACGATTCTGGTTCCCTATGAGCCGAAGTCGCTGATCATCCCCTATGCGCAGAGCATTGTCGGCTATACCCTGGGGGACCATTGGAACCTCTTCAACGGCAATTTCGGGATCAGCGCCGACACCGCCACAATGCCGACCTCCTGGAACGGCAACAATATCGGCGGCGGCACCTATGCCACCAGCGAATCGGAAGCAGATGCGAGCAACGGCGAAAAGCAGTATTCCGAATACTACCTGAGCGGAGCCTTCGGCATGGGCCAGGTGGTCACGCTCGACGCCGATATCTTCGCGCAGATCAATGACGAGGCAAATTATAAGGATAAGGATGGGAATACCTGGCTTGAAACGTCAGGGACGGATCCCTATGTCCATGTGACCTTCGTCAGCCAGTATGACGCTGATACCAGCGAATACTACCAGATCAATTTCCATGATTACGACTTCGATACGGGAACTTATTCCGAAGATCCCTGTGCCACCATGGTGCTGGAAGCCACGGATAAGAAGAATCTGCCGGATACCCTGGCCGAGCTTTGGGCGCTTGGAAAGAACGACGAAAACAAGGCGCCCTCCCGCTATGTGGTCGATCAGCGCTTCCTGGGCTGGTCCGCGAACCAGAATAAGGACGACCACACCAAGCTGGTTTTCAAAAACACTCTACAATCGGATGAATCCTATCTTCTGGTAGCCGACACCGGTGTTATGGGCGGTATCTCGGTCAAGAATGACGGCAAGCCCATTAATGTGATCGAACTCTATGCCCAGTATAAGCCCATCGTGATGAGCTACCTCGAGATCACCTTCAAGGATGCCAACGAGAATGATCTGGCGCTGCTGGAAAATGAGGACGAGCGGCTTCCGCATATTAAGATTGCGTTTGAGTCGGACCGCGGCTTTGACAAGAACATCACGCTCTATGCCTGGAGTGTGCCTGATTCCCTCAAGCCTGCCATCGATAAGGAAACCCATCCCACCGAGTATGCCCTGTATGAGAGCTATATCGAAGATCCGCAGCTGAACTATATGCCCCCCTCTGCGACCTTCAAGATTCCCGCAAAGGATGATCTTACCACGCCGGTGACCTACGAGTATGTCCTCAAATACAAGGATATGGAGGGCGGCGGCTATGCGATCCTCTTCGAGCTGCTGCATACAGCCGGCGATTATGATTCTTCGTATAATACCTATAAATACGACTCGTCTTCCTCTGTGATCCTCGGCAGATTCGCAAGTACAAGCGGCGTCGATTCGAGACTGTATGGCGCAGTGGAAAGAGGCGAGCCGCTGGTGGTGGACCCGTCGACGCTGACCGGGATCCTCACGAAGCTTTGTGGAAACAATAAAACCCACTTTGAGTTCACCACTTATGGCAGCGGCGCCAATGAGGCGGCCTATGCCTTGATCGAGCTGGACGACAATGGGGAAGTTCCCAATACCGAAGAATACGCGGCTTATACCAGCCTGAAAAAGGGCGTGGCCTATCCCGCGACGGTCCCGGATCCGGATGATTCGTCCAAAACCAAGGATATTCGGTATCTGGTCGTCATGCAGTGCGCCCGCCAGACCTATGAGCTCAGCTATGACAGCGACGGCGGTACCAATATCAGTACGGAGCTGGTGGAATATGGCCGCCCGCTGGAGGATTTCCTGACCATGGAGGCCTTGGCGACGGACACGAGCAGGAAACCCACCCGCAAGGATTTTGAATTCCAGGGCTGGCAGGCTTGGGACATGACCGGGGACGACGTCATCGTTCCTGTGAGCGACCCGAATCTGGAGCATAGAATGCCCGCGCAGAATAAGACCGTCACGGCAAAATGGAAAGGCGGACCGACCCAGTTTACCGTATCCTTCTGGTTTGAGAATGCGAACGACGCAGATTATTCCTTTGTCTATTCCTTCGTGATCGATCAGAAAGACAGCGATACGGACGCTTACTATAAGACAAAGGTGGCTGGCCAGACCATTACAGCCAAATGGTTCATGGATAAGTTTGGCGATACTGGTTTCAAAGGCCGTGACAACGAACATTTCTACTATGACAGCGATTTGAACAAGAATAAGGAAGAAATCACGCTGGAACCCGGCGGGATCACGCTGCTGAAGGTCTTTTTCACCCGCAAGGAGAAGACCATCGAGTTCTATCGGAGAGGCGAATGGAAGCCCGATAGCAGTACGAATAACGGTCCCTATTATGGCTATGTGAGCAGCAAGGGCGACTGGGTCGAACTGACCTCGGTGAGTATCGACCCCACGTGGTATTCGGACTGCGAGTATGAACAGACGACGGAAAACAGCAGCAGCGTTCAGTACTATGGTCTGAAGCAGGGCGAATACTGGCCTGTGATTTTCCTTGAGTATGCGATAACTGCGGAGGACGACCATAGTAAAACTTATTTCGGAAAAATATTTGATGGTTATTACGTAACGATTCAGTGGGGTTCTTATGGTTATGGGAATACGGGATGGTATTATAATGGAATGTATGGAAAAACTGGGTATTCCGGAGCCCACTATCTTAAGCTCGATGATTGGAGATACCTGAATACGTCTAGCGCCACGACTAATGGTGTCTACTATATCGAAGACGATAATGGAAATATCATTGAACAGCAGCTATATTATAAATCCGATAATACAGGACGGGGATGGTATAAGAATTATAACCAGTATAGTTGGAGCAATCCTTATACGAATCCCTATTCAGGTCCTGTTTACACGCTGAGCAGCGAATCACCGGACAAACGCTTCAAACAAATCGATGGAAAGAAGTGGGAGGAAGATGATCTCCTTAGCCGTGGTAACTGGACTTCCACCGGCTATCAATACAGTAGCTTTTCCGGAACAGGAGACGTTGCCTATGCTGAGGATACGAACACAGGCGATGATAGTACTCATGGTCATGTCATAGTCAGCAAGGTTTCCACGCAGTGGACCTATACACTGAAGAAAAACGGAGTGGAATCTGCACCTATCGTCTACACCGGCACAAGATATAAATGGGAAGACAGCAGTAGTTCCTATGGCGGCTATGATCCTTATGATCCTGGCGGGTTTGGCCCTGGCGGGTTTGGCCCTGGCGGGTTTGGCCCTGGCGGGGGTGGTCCTGGCGGGTTTGACCCCTATGATCCATCTAGTTGGTTTGATAACAATAGCAATGTCTACCATCGCTGGACGGGAAAATGGAAATCCACCTTTGACAGCAACGGCTATGATTGGCAGTCGATGGTAAAAGAAGGAAACACTTATTTCCAGTGGAATGAATACGACTATTCAGATAGCCAAGGTGCCGGGACAACGCAGACCTATCTCGAAGCCTTTGGAGAATTGGATTATGATACGGATAGCGAGTTCACTTCTGACCAAGTCTATGCGCTCTATGGCACGAAGATGGATTCTGTTCAGGGATACATTTATCATTATCAACAGAATAAAGATGGTAAGACATATACAAATGATCCGGTGATTGCGTTTTCGTCTAGTGTAGGTGGAACATTCAATTTCAGCAATAAGTTTTCGCAGTTTGTAGCGGATTCTTATACAGGTTCGACTTCGTCTGGAGGATATAATAGTCAAGTGATTCCAGCACCGTTCAACGCCAACGGTGGGGAGAAAAAAATAACCGCAACCCTTCAAGACGACGGTACCTACACCTTTAGTCCGAGCAGCACAGCATACTATGATAAAAAGTATTACCCTCTCCATGTTTATCATGCGCGCAAATCCTATAAGCTTACTTTTTATAATGGCGGTACTGAAATCTTTGCCACTGGAAAGAGCGAAAGTGATCCTACGAAGCTTCTGTACGATGTGGCCTTGAATGAGATCGATTTTTCCGATGTACCTGTCAAGCCGAGTGCGAGCGACTGCCCCTACGAAGGTGGCGGTTTCACGTTCCGCGGTTGGGCCCTGTCCCCTGTGGACGACGAAGAGGGCTGGAAGACGATCAACCTGGGCGAAGGAGTCACCAAAGAACCAGATAACTGGATGGATTACAACATGCCGGAGGACGGCGTGGTCCTCTATGCCAAATGGACTCGGGACCCCCTGGAAGTAAGCTTTACCATCGATGAGAGCAAGGCTAAGTTCTATAAGGACGGCGAGCTGCAGACCGTTGACACGACCATCGACTGGCCGAATCCCGCACCGACGGTGACGTCTTTCTCCAAGGACAATGACCCGAAGAATCCGGTTCCGTATGGAAAGAACATCGCCGACGTCGTCGCCGGGGAAGACGGGAAGCTCTCGGATACCTATAAGCCGGTGTGCGAGGATAAGAATTATGTGTTCTCCCACTGGGCCTATATGGGCATCGTCTATAACGATGACGGGACTCCGAAAACGGATAATGGCGGGAAAGTTGTGAAGGAGGAGCGTACCTTCCTCGTCTCCGCCGCCATCACTGAGGATATGGAACTCTATCCTGTCTTCGTTGAAAAGGCCATCGAGCAGATCACGGTCAAGATTTATCATAAGCTGCCGGATGGGACCGAGCAGTATGCCGATACACGCACGGTCACTTATGGGAAGACCGCGTATTTCAAAATCAGTAAGCTGAGCGGTTCGGACTATGTCGACTATGAGCTGGATCCCCCTTATTTCTTCGGCGTCATCAATGAGCGTTTCCTGCAGGAAAATCACTATGATCCGGACACGAATGAGTGCAAGTATGTCTTCAAATATGTGAACCGGAAAGCAGCCTGGGGCTACACGGTGGAATACTGCCTCGACCTTGAGAACGTGAGTACCCATGAAAAGACGCTCATCCCGATCGCGACCGAGACGGTGTCCGGCCTGAAGTCGGAGTTCGTCTTCCGCGCCTTCTATGCCCTGCCCGATACCATGGGCGGCTATGAGTTCGAGAAGCTGGTCTTCCCCGAGAAGGAAGGCGACGAGAGGGAGTCCACCGACCCCGTCGTTCTGATCCGGCGCGACGAGATCACGAAGCTCCAGGTGGTCATCAAACCCGTCATCAGCGCCATCATTCGAGACGAGGTCGTCGAACAGTATACAGGCAAGGAGCATGACATCGCCGCCCTGTTCAATAGCCGTCTGCCCAAGATCGGCAACGATCTCCAGACAAACAGCGGTACGGTGGGCACGCTCACCGTAGGACCCTACGAGTTTACCGTCACCTGCCGCTATGCCGTCGGTTCTGCGGAAGCGACGGACATTAAACCCGTCAACGCAGGCATCTACCGGCTTGATATCCAGATCAAGCTAACGATGACCGATGGAAGCGGAAACGAGTATATCCTTTGGAAGACCAATGACTTTGATCCCACGGATCATACCCGTCCCGATATCGTCCTCACGATCCAACCCCGAACGGTGTACCTGACCTCGGATACGCTGGATAAGATCTTCGTGGTTAACGACACGAATAATCCCGCGTCTCCGAAAGGTCCGTATTTCGACGCGAACGGAAATCTCACAAGTGAAGGTAAGGATGCAGGTTATCCGTATGTAGATGACGCGACCGACTTGCTGAACAATGCGCGGATGCTGGACGTGGCGAAATCCGATATCGACACCACCTTTGTTCATCCCCGGATCGATAAATTGTACGGTGAGACCGACGCGGACATCGAGGAAATCGAAAGCCTGTTGAATGATCCGGATAACGTGGTCATCGGTCTGTTGCCGGAGTCCTTCCGCCGCATGGCGTCCACGGAGGATCCGAACGGCAAGGGGTACACGTACACGCCCAATGCGTTCACCTTTGAAGTGAGGAACATCAATACCAACAACTTCAATTTCTACAAGGAGTACGGCAAGATCTACTATTGGGATTCCCTGGGAGACTATAATGCGTACAAGACCCCGACCACGTCCACTGGCGGCGGTTCCGGTAGCGGCGGCGAAGGCGGCGAGTGAAACTGAAGCTCGGCGGGCGAGACCGAACAAGCTGACAACCAAAATAAAGAAGGCCGGGGCGCATATGCGCTCCGGTCTTTTTTGCGCGGGCCACCGCCCACTGCGGGGACGGCCCCCCTCGCCCTGTCATTCCGAGACCAGCGCGCAAGCTGGTCGTGGGAATCCGTACCCCCGTCCCCTTGCCAGGGCTGCCCCTTTCTGCTAAACTAAAACAAAAACCGGCAAGGGTGTCCGCTGTGAGGCGGAATCTGAAGGAAGCCGGATTGCGAAGGTTGAAAGATCCGACGCAGGGCAAAATCTGGCCCGACGAACAGAAATCATGTATAGGCCACAAGCGAGGGCAAGACTGCGAAACAAGTTAAAGCCCAATAGCTGCACGGAATCGCTTGCGGTAAACATGGCGGGCATAAGGGTGAAAGAACGTGTGAGTACCCGGGGAGGTCTCACAGACGGGGGAAAACTCCCGTAGTAACAACGAACTGTGAGAAGTCAGCAGAGGCCATAACCGGAGGAAAAAAACAACAAGCGGGAAGGGCCAAACAATTCCGCAGCAACAATTCCAGCGGCGTCGACGATTATTCGCCGAATACCTTTGAGTACTTCCTGAAGGACGGCGTGGATGAAGACAGCGTCAACGTCTATAAGGTCACCGGTAAGCTGTACCTCTGGAAGGATCAGGCGTCTTACGAAAAGTACAATCCTCCGGCGGGCTGAGTTAAAAAGAGCGAAAGAACAGAATGAACCGGCGGGAGCGCAAAAGCGCTCCCGCCGGTTTTTGCACCGTAAAACGATAGGAAGTCAGCGACAAACGAAGAAAGACAATCAGGAGAAGTTTTGGTAGTCTCAGGATAATCGCACTATTTATTGTACTTAGCACCCCGCCGGGTTTGGGCAACGTATCAGATCCCGATATCCTCCCCGGCTGCCCGAGTGTCCTCCAGCAGCGGGCGGACCCCGGCGAGAAACGCCTCCACCTGCTCCGGGCACCGCCCGATAAATGCCTGGGGGTCCAGCAGGGCTTCCATTTCCGCCAGGCTGAGGCCGAAGCTGCCCTCCGCCGCCAGCCGCTGAAGCAGATCGCAGCTTTCCCCCTCCTTCATCCGGGCCGTAGCCTCCATGCTGCTCCTGCGGATGATCTCATGGAGGGCCTGGCGGTCGCCGCCCCGCTTCACCGCTTCCATCAGCAGGTTTTCCGTGGCGATGAAGGGGAGATATTCCCTGAGCGTCCTGACGATCACCTTTTCATTCACCCGAAGCCCCTTGGTCACGTTCCGCCCTAGGCGCAGGATGGCGTCGGCGCAGAGGAAGCCCTCCGGCAGGGAAATGCGCCGGTTGGCGCTGTCGTCCAGGGTCCGCTCCATCCACTGCACGGCGGCGGTCATGGGGGCGTTGAGGGCGTCCGCCATGAGATAGCGGGCCAGGGAGCAGATGCGCTCGCAGCGCATGGGATTGCGCTTGTAGGCCATGGCGGAGGAGCCGATCTGATTCTCCTCGAAGGGTTCCTCCACCTGCCGGTCGTGCTGCATGAGGCGGATGTCGTTTGCCATGCGGTACAGGCTCTGGGCGATGGAACTCAGCGCGTTGAGGATGCGGCTGTCCACCTTCCGGGGATAGGTCTGGCCGCAGACGTCGAAGCAGCTGGTAAAGCCGAAATCCGCCGCCAGGCGGCGGTTGAGTTCGTCGATCTTTCCGCTGTCCCCGTCGAACAGCTCCAGGAAGCTCGCCTCGGTGCCGGTGGTCCCCCGGCAGCCGAGGAATTTTATGTTCTCCAGGGCGAAATCCAGCTCCTGAAGGTCGGAGACCAGGTCCTGCATCCACAGAGCCGCCCGCTTGCCCACGGTCACGGGCTGGGCGGGCTGATAGTGGGTATAGCCCAGGGTGGCCGTGGCCTTGTATCTGTCCGCAAATTCGGCCAGGTTCGCCAGCACCCCCAGCAGCTCCCCCCGGAGATGGCGAAGGCCGTCCCGATACAGGATCAGGTCGGCGTTGTCGGTGACGTAGCAGCTGGTGGCACCCAGGTGGATGATGCCCGCGGCGGAGGGGGCGGCCTTCCCGTAGGCGTAGACGTGGGCCATCACGTCATGGCGCACTTCCCTTTCCCTCGCCCGGACGCAGTCGTAGTCGATGTCCGTGATGTGGGCTTCCAGCTGGGAAACCTGCTCCTCCGTGATGGGCAGGCCCAGGGCCATTTCCTCCCGGGCCAGGGCGGCCCACAGCTTCCGCCAGGTCTGATAGCGCCTGTCCGCGGAAAAGAGCTCCAGCATATAGTCCGAAGCGTAGCGGGTCCCCAGGGGAGATTCATATTTGTCCGTCATATCCCAGGCTCCTTACCGAAGAATGATGCTATCCCGTTCCGCGCCGACGGAGACGTAGGCGATGGGGCAGCCCACGGCCTCCTCGATCCTGCGCACATAGCGCCTGGCCGCCTCCGGCAGGTCCTCCCAGCGGCGGATGCCGGAGATGTCGCAGCCCCAGCCCTCCCAGTATTCGATCACCGGCGCGGCAAAGCCCAGCTCCGTGGGGAAGGGGAAGCGATCCGTCTCCTTTTCTCCCACGCGGTATTTCACGCAGACGGGTATCTTCTCCATATAACTCAGCACATCCAGCTTGGTGAGGGCGATCTTCGTGGCGCCCTGCGCTTCCACCCCGTAGCGGGTGGCCACCAGGTCCAGGGCCCCCACCCGGCGGGCCCGGCCCGTTTTGGCGCCGTATTCGGCCCCCGCCTCCCGGAGCTTGTCCGCCTCCTCGCCGCCCATCTCGCTGACGAAGGGGCCTTCCCCCACGCAAGTGGAATAGGCCTTCACCACCCCGATGACCTCCGTGAGCTTCAGGGAGGGCAGCCCCGCGCCGATGGGGGCGTAGGCCGCCAGAGTGTTGGAGGAGGTGGTGTAGGGGTAGATGCCGTAGTCCAGGTCCCGCAGGGCCCCCAACTGGGCTTCAAAGAGGATGTTCTTGCCCGCTGCCTGTGCTTCCTTCAGATAGGCCCCCGTGTCGCACACGAAGGGCTTGATGGCCTCCCCATACTGCCGCAGCCAGCTGAGCAGCTCCTCCGCCGTGTAAGGCTTGGAGCCGTAGACCCGGGTGAGGGTCAGGTCCTTCCATTCCAGCAGGTCCTCCAGATGGGCGCGCAGCTCGTCGGGATAGAACAGCTCCCCGGCCAGGATGGTCTTCTTCTGGTATTTGTCCGAATAGAAGGGGGCGATGCCCTGCTTGGTGGAGC
>JAEEGK010014474.1_pt1 | contig 17624 bp, 10 predicted proteins | sample 8958771 | NCBI WGS metagenome assembly JAEEGK01 (sample SAMN16246547, study PRJNA631951) | gut metagenome | biome: gut microbiome; feature: rumen; material: SC-attached | host: Bos | place: Iran: Karaj | collected 2018-10
CCGCGACCCTGACGGTGACGGGCGGGAAGCCCGTGATCTCCACCCAGCCTGCCAACGCGCAGGCCAAGGCGGGCACCAATGTCACCTTCAAGGTGGTGGCCACCGGCTCCGGCCTTACCTATCAGTGGCAGGTCTGCGAGGCGGGGAAGACCACCTGGAAGGATTCCCCGGCCACGGGGAACCAGACGGCGACGCTGACGGTCCCGGCCACGGCCAGCCGCAACGGCTACAAGTATCGCTGCATCGTGAAGAACTCCGGCGGCACAACGACCTCCTCCGCCGCGACGCTGACAGTCCTGGCCATCACGACCCAGCCGAAGGACAAGCTCGTATCGGCGGGGGGCAGCACGACCTTTACGGTGGCTGCCACCGGCACGGGCCTTACGTACCAGTGGCAGGTGAGCACCAACGGCGGCTCCTCCTGGTCCGACTCCCCGGCGGACGGCAACAAGACGGCAGCGCTGACGATCCCGGTCACCAGCAGCCGCAACGGCTATAAATACCGCTGCATCGTGAAGATGGGCAGCCTGTCGGTGACCTCCACCGCCGCCACGCTGACGGTCGTAGGCTGAACGATAACAGACAGAGTTTCCATCCCGGAGCCGGTCCCGACGGACCGGCTCCGGCTCGTTTCGGTTTCCACGGGTCAGAGAAGCGGCGGATGCGCTCTCCCCGCCCCCTTCCCGCCTGCGGGCGGGAAATCGAGCGCCGGCGTATGCCGCCGGCCGCTTTCCGGCAGCCGGCGACCGCTGCGCCGCTATGTGCGCGAGAGCCGAAAATGGCTTGACTCCCCCGGAAAAAACTGGTACCATGTAATTATCACGCTAAAACGATAACGGATTTGCCGAAAACACGGCGGATCAAGCTTGGGTAAGGAGGTTGTTCCATGAAAAAGATTGCTTCCGCGCTGGTTTGTCTGTTCCTGGCGGTCCTGCTTCTGCCCCTGCTGGCCCTGCCCGCCCGGGCGTATTCCGACGAAACCTGGGAGTGGGAGATCCAGTACAACGAGGCGACCATCACCAAGTACAAGGGCAGCGACGCCGAGGTAACGATCCCGGACATCATCGGGACCAACTACAAGGTGACCAAGATCGGGAATCGGGCATTCGAGGACAAAAAAACTCTGGAGAAGGTCTATATCCCGTCAACAGTGACCTCCATCGGTCAATCCGCATTCTCCGGCTGTTCGAACCTGCAGACAATCAACGGCGCCTCGGGCATCGACTACATCGACAAATTTGCCTTTGCTTACTGCAGCTCGCTGGAGAGCTGGGCAATCCCCAGCGGGGTCGAGGTGATCAATGATTATGTCTTCTTTCAATGCACCGGGCTTCGCGAGCTGACGATCCCGGACAGCGTTGCCCAAATCAAATATTTCGCCTTCAATGGATGTGATTCCCTTGCCAAAATCTATTACGGCGGCAATTATGAGCAGTGGTGCGTGATCGACATTTATAATGAAAACGGCTGCAACGACGATCTGGTGAACGCGACGATCTGGTATGTGGGGACTCCGATCGTCGGCTCCGGCGTCTGCGGCGCTCAGAAGGCCAATCTCAGCTGGGTGATCGAGGAAGACGACAAATGCCGTCTGAGGATCAGCGGAACGGGGGACATGGCAGATTATACAGACGGAGAAGACGGAGTACCCTGGGCGGATTACAGCACCCATCTCGAAGAGATCGAGATCGGCTCCGGCGTGACCGGCATCGGCGCCTATGCCTTCGACCAGTGCTGGTATGTGACGGACGTGGAGATCCCGTCCACCGTGCAGCGGATCGGCGCCTATGCCTTCCGCAGCTGTGAGATGGTGGAGTCCGTGACGATCCCCTCCGGCGTGAAAACCATCTCCAACGGCGCGTTCCAAAGCTGCTGGAACCTGACCGACGTGACGATCCCCTCCGGCGTCACCGACATCGGGGAATACGCCTTCTACAATTGCTATGGGATGAAGAACATCTCGATCCCCGGCACGGTGAAAACCATCGGCTTCTCCGCCTTCGGACTGTGCAGCGACCTGCAGGCCATTGTGATCCCGGATGGCGTGACCGCCATTGAGATCGAAACCTTCTATTACTGCAATAACTTGCGGGAGGTGCGGATCCCCGGCACCGTCAAGGGAATCGGAGAGAGTGCGTTTGCCAGCTGCGACGCGCTGACGGACGTCTATTTCGGCGGCACACAGGCGGAGTGGACGACCCTGATGACCAAGACCGGCGACTGGAACGACGATCTGCGCACCGCGAACATCCATTATAAGCCCGTGATCTCCAAGCAGCCCCAGAGCATTGCCTCGGCGCCGGGCAAGGACGTGCAGTTCACCGTCACCGCCACGGGCGAAAGCCTGAGCTATCAGTGGCAGGTCTGCGAGGCGGGGAAGACCACCTGGAAGAATTCGCCGGCCACAGGCAATCAGACGGCGACCCTGACCATCCCGGCGACCACCAGCCGCAACGGCTACAAGTACCGCTGCGTCGTCACCAACAAAGCAGGCAAGACGGTTTCCGCCGCCGCGACCCTGACGGTGGCGACGGCTCCGAAGATCACGACCCAGCCGACGAGCGTCACGAAGGCTGCGGGCAGCGGCAACGCCACCTTCAAGGTGGTGGCCTCCGGCACGGGCCTGAGCTATCAGTGGCAGGTGAGCACCAACGGCGGCTCCTCCTGGTCCAATTCTCCGGCGACGGGCAATAAGACGGCGACTCTCACCGTCCCGGCCACCATGAGCCGCAACGGTTATAAATACCGCTGCATCGTGAAGATCGGCAGCCTGTCGGTGACCTCCTCCGCCGCGACGCTGACGGTAATCAGCGTCAGCTGAACGGGAATAGCCGATAAAGAAGAGATGTGAGAAAAGAAGCAGGAAAGCCGGCGGCTTTCCTGCTTCTTTGTATTCGGCGTCTCGCGAAACGGGAAGTAGCGGGGCTGCCGATCGTGAAACGTCTGCGCAAACACGGTAGTGTTAAATTACGCAAATATGGTCTGCGTCCCGGCGAAATGGAAGCTATCCTGCGAAGGAGACGGTCTCCATCGGTTCCAGATGCTTCATGCGTACTTCTTGTTGTCCCACTGTATTCCGGCCAAATGCCGTAATCTGGCATATACAAGCATAAACGCCGAGTAGCCGTCCGGGAAGCAGCCGACCACCCGTGTACGGCCCCGGATCTCCCGATTGAGACATTCAATCGCGTTGTTAGTCCGGATCTTCGTCCAGTACGCGAACAGGAAGTCGCAGTAAGTCAAGGTTTCATCTATACTATTACGTTCGGCAGGGCAAAGCTCTCCCGGAAGAGGATTTTCCCGGTGTCCAGCCAGCGGAAGAACTGCTGTTCGCGATAGGCGGCCTCCAGGCCTTTGATTTTGTCTGAGATCTTCTGTGCGTAAGTCGGGATCGCAGTCTCCATGGGAGCCAGTTCGTCTTTTGTCATTCCGGCGACGATCCGACGTACATAGTCCTTGATTTCCGACGCGGCATAGCGATTATTTCGGTTGATCTGATCGCAGATCATGCCGGTGCATTTTTCGATCTTCTGTTCCGGCGGCAGCTTATCACGGCGTGGATCTATGAGGCGTTCAAAGCGATTGGCGGAGGTGCAGAAGCATGAAGCGTGTCGCCAATTTGAGCAGGCCGGATCGCGAGGAATTGTTCCCGTTACGGCCAGGGAAAAAGGCCTTCCGGAAGCAATGATCGAAAAGGCCTTCTGGGTGTGCTGGACGCTGGACTACTTGTTCCGGGATTCGCCGTGGAAAGAGCATCTGACCTTCAAGGGCGGCACCAGCCTGTACAAATGCTTCGATTTGATCCACCGTTATTCGGAAGACATCAACCTGATCCTGGACTGGCGGCTGTTAGGATGTGAGAAGGAAGAACCCTGGGCTGAGCGCAGCAGAAACCAGCAGGATAAGTACAACAAGGCCGTCAACGCCCGGACGGAGACATTCCTTGCGGAAGACATCGTACCGAATTTGGAAGCAATTTTCCGCAACCTGCTGACGGATGACTTTCAGATCACCATTGATACCGCGTGTTCTTTCACTTTCCCTCGCTTCTATGTCCGTCCAGAGCCACAATCACATAATTATACATATTATCGTGTACAGCGATCATACTTTTATTGGAAACGAGCGTTGTTCCCCCAAAAAGAGAAGCGTTGGCTGCATATTTGAGCCCTCCCCTCATCCTGCCGTTTTGCAGGATTGCGGGAGCGCTTATTGGTTTTTGCGTAACCGGCGAGTCCTCGCAGTCGTGGCTCCTTCTCCGGATTATTCAGCAGGTCAGATTCTCACATGTTGGCATTCGGATGCTTTGCCAAATCATGCCGCACGCATAGAAAAGCGGAAACTGCGGAACCTAATTCCTGCGCAGGCTATTTCGGGTATCGCCCGAATCGCCGGAGAGACAGAAGGCAGCCCCGGCCATGGGCAGGCAGGTTTTGCGCTGCGTGCCGCGCGGGTTTGCCGAAAGCAGGAGGTAAGAGAGATATGAAAGCAACCGGCATCGTCCGGCGCATTGACGAATGAGATATAATAGGACAAACTCTTAAAGCCGTTGAGAACACTGGAGTACCGCTGCTTTTGTCCATGATCGGGAAATAAGTGTTTGGCCTTTACATATGGCCTCGGCTAAAACAGAGTAACAGGAGGGAGATGATAGCTACAAAACACGAGAGAAGGCAGCCACCGTCAGCGCAACTGCGGTATCTGCCTTCTCTTTTTCATATTTGTCCGAACGACTCAGTCAGGCGTTGTTTTTTTCGCTCCCGGCAAAGATGAGAAAATCCTATCAGAACACTTATGTACATAATCACATCCCGGTCCATAAATAGTAACCGTATCATCAAATCTATCCCCAACGATTTTGGAAGCATAGGTACCATTAGGAGATCCATAAACCAACCCTTTATCATATTTGAGAATAAGATTCATGGCTATAGTGTAACTATAGATATCTGCTTCACTACTATACAACCCGTCTTTCGAGTTTGGATAGTCTTTAAATCGTATTTCGTTGTATTTGGGATTCATACCGTGTACAAGTGCTTTTTCACAATCTAGATCAACCTCTCTCTTCCCATAAGAAAAGGAGTTTGTAAAAGCTTTTATGAAATCGGCTTCCGATGCATCGCCCGTAATGACTGAAACTGTATCCGCTTGGCTGAAGAACGGGAGAATTACCAGTTCATCACTGTTCGAGAAGCCTGCAGAAATCACTTCTTCATGAATGAGCATTTTCTGTAACGCATGATGGGCTTTGAATCTTGTTGTCAGTGGTTCATCAACACATCGCCCCACATATAAAACATCGTATGTCAAAAATGAAGCGATGTCACCACAACATGAAAAAGAGCCTATTCCCAGGGATGACATGAACAAAAGCTCTTCGAAGCTGAATTTGTTCAACTCGTTGATTGCACTTTTTGCGTCAACATCTTCCGGCAGGATATATAACCCTTTTAGGATTTTTGCGGACGAAGGTTGAGCAACTTCCAAAGCAAGCATTCTCCCCGTACCAATCATCCTCAAATTCTCCTGAACTAAGTGCGCATTTAATGTCTCCGATTCACTTTTCTTCTGCAATAAAGATTGATCTCCATCAGATGCGTCAAAGAACTTCTGAAGTTCACTATCAGTATTCACTATACGCATGATTGTAACTGGACGTTTTGCAATGATGTAGATAGACGCGTTATCATACGCTTCTCGAAATTCGGGTATGTCCTTGTATCCATCGAACTTTTTGATGGATACTGGTGCCATCGAAAGAATTAGCTTTGAATCGACTATATTCATAGAATAAAGATACCTCCTCAATAGGCATGTTTTGTAACTCCGCGGATAGATTTGTGCAAATCAAAACAACTTCAAATCCTTCTCATCAGTATCGACTCCTTCCACCCAACAGGACAGAACGTTTATGCAAGAACACCACAAGGAAAATATTTCACAACTACTAGATATACTGGAAGCGCTTTCCCTTTATTGTTGTCCTAGCCAATAAGGCTCATCTGCCTTCATGCGACATTCTCATCTGGTCCCGTCTCACCAATAAGTAATTAGCCAACTGGATAATCTCATATCGAAAACCGGCTTTCTCTGCTCTGTGAAGGATTACCACTATTACTATATTTCGCGAGAAGTGGAAAGAGGGACAGGGTTTGAATACTTTTGTGTTTTTGATACAGAAGAATCAACTCATTTATCCGAAAACCATAGGCGACAGAATTAGCAATTGCGCTCGTTACCATGTATGGTGCCGAGCTTTTGTTTTAGTGAAGAGAATAAATGAGGTGATGTGATTGAAAGAGCATAGAGTGTGTATTCCCAGCCCATTTGATGATTCTGCCATTACCCGACTGGCGCGAATGGGCCTTTGTATGCCAGATGGAACTCCCAACGAGGGTGCTCTGGAAACACTGGCACAAGTGTACGCTGCACTTTTCTTTGAAAGCCTCTGCGATATGAGTATTGACCTGGTAAGTGCAATCCAGCTGTGCAAGAAACTTGCCGGTCTGCAGCAATCAGATGATATCAGGCACACGCTGATATCTATTTGTCTACAATATGATGCAATGCTTTGTTCACTTCCGGACCCTGTGTGGTGGATTACCGGGAATGAAGATATGGTCAAGGTATATATCCGCGCATTCCTTCATCATCTAGAAACACTCATCAGCACGTTCCCAAAGGAAATGGAAAACTGTTAAACAACTCGTACGAAAGAGGTGGAGATAGATTGAGTAAAATAATAAACCAACGGGAGGTAGAACTAATACGAGCTGTCAAAACATATCATCCGCCAGGTCAAGCGGCACCACTGGAGATGTTTATTTCTTCTTTAGAAGCAAAATTGCAGAGAAAGCTCAAAGTACAATTTCGCCTACTGGCGCAAAAAGAAATCAGCGACCTGAAAGAACCGCATTACAAACACTTTGTCCTGGAAAAATACAACCAGTTCTATGAACTGCGGGAAAAAAACAAGATCCTCGTACGCATCATTTTCGTGATCTGCGACGAGGATATTATTTTGCTCACTCCCTTTATAAAGCGCCAGCCCAGAGACACGATGAGGGCACTGGAGGCTTCTCTCAGAATGCTTGCGGAGATTCGGGAACACCCGGACTACGCAGTAAATATGGATCTTGTTGAGGAGGAAACAGTATGAAAGTTGTCTGTATCATTGGGACCTTTGCCGTCATGGCCGCACTTGCTGCGGTGCTTGGCGCACATCATTTTCAGAAACGGAGGGTAAGAACAAGATGAAAAGGATAAGAGTCGCGGCCATTTCCCTGCTTCTTTCCGCGATGCTCGCAATCAACGCAGCGGCCATGGAGGTGCCTACCGGCAGCATCATCCAAAACCTGAACGGCGTACAACAGTGCATCAAAACCTTTACGGTTTTGCCGGGAACCGATCCCGAAACGCTGATCGAGGCTCCCTTTGACGTGGAAGGCTACACCTATACTTTCAGTGGTATGACCAAGCAGGAAAACCTGTTCACCGATGAAAAAGAATGGACGGAAACCGTCACGGTCACTACGGACAAAAAAGACCTGGAAAAGGTGCTGGAAGCCCTGTCCCCGACGCTGCAATATGATGATGGCAAATACACAGGCACCTTGAATCTGGACCACACGACGATCCAGACGGAAGCGGCGGGATATGAGACCCGCAGCTACACCGTCAGCGCCACGAAGGAGCTGGACAATCTCGACAGCAACGACATGGCTTATGTCCCCGGCACCACGGTCAAGGATGGGGTGACGATCTCTTTGAGTTCTGTGGACTGGCAGGTACAGAGCACCGTTCTGGTCGGAGATTTCCTGGTCCCGGCGACCTATAAGGCTGTGGCATACTATTCCGGGAAAGCATATTATTCCGCCGCTACCGGATATATCAGCACGGCGGAGTATAAGGGCACGGTGTTCTGTAGTGAGGTAAAGGACATTACCTACACCGTTACCTATGTGGGCACACCGATTTCTGAAGCCAATGAAGCCCTCTCGGAAAGCGCTGAAAAAGAGGATCCCGAAATGACCCGAACCACCATGGCTGATACTCAAATCTCTGCAAAATCGGTGTCGTCCAGAAACAGCCCTCTGCTGTACGTGGTGGGCGGCGTCGCGCTTTTGGCGCTGCTGAGCGGTGGGACGGCTCTCGCCCTTCATGTGGCAAAAAAGCGGGAAGAGCATAACGACTATAATGAGGAGGGAACCGATGAATACGATGATGCGTAAGGCGTCCTGGAAGCTGGCCGCCATTATCATGACTGTGTGCCTGGGCGTCCTTATCGCCTCTTTTGCCAGCGCGGCAGATTACAGCTTTGAAAGCAGCGGCAGTTCGGATTACTATCCCCCTACTGATTATGAGGAAATCTACGGGTCGTGCTATCAGTACGGGAGCATGAATGCCGTCGATATGGATACCGTCGAGCTTCCCTATGGCTATTCGGACGGCACCTCTACCGGCGCTGCGGAACGGATTACCGTCGCGGGAACACTCGGTTCGTCGGGCATATATGGCGCGCAACTGGACGCCCCTTTTTCCGTATCCCTTTCGGGCTCCGGCCTTACCTCGGTAACAGCCGAATCAGTCATGCCGTACACGTACCAGCCGAACGCATTCACGCCGGTCAATGGCATGACGCTTGAGGATGGCAGTATCGGAACGGTACAGATCCCCGTGCTGGGCATTGAGGTCAAAGTGTGGGAAGGAGAAACCACGGACAGCATGGCAAAGGGCCTTGGCCATTATAGCTCCTCTTCCGGCTGGGATGGTAACGTCTGTGTCTGTGGGCATAACCGCGGCGCGAAATGCGCTATCGGTGTGATCAAGGATCTTGAGATCGGAGATACCATCACCTATACGACGGTCTACGGTACGCGCACCTATGCGGTGAGCTACGTGGGGATCATCTCTTATACCGACTGGAGTCATCTGCAGCCGACTGCGGATAACCGAATCACCCTGACGACCTGCCTGGCGAATCAGCCGGAATCACGAGTCTGTGTTCAAGCAGTTGAGTTAAGGTAAATACACACCAGCTGATTGTGTTAACAGAATTGCTCCGAGCGTAAAAGACGTTTAAAATAAACCTTTGACAAACGGCAGATTCTGTATTATGCTCACGGCACCATTTTAAGAAAGGGTGTATGTGAAATAGGAAGAATACTGGATTTCCCGAAGGTGTCAAAGGAAGACGAGGTCAAAATCCGCATGGATCTGACGATTGATCTTCCCAAGGAAGTGGCCGATGAAGCGGAGCGGCTGGGTATTTGTGACTTTGACCAGTGCAGCTTCGATCCGGAGAGGCGTTGCCTTTCCATAAATTACTCGACCACGTTTTATCGAAAGGGGGCTTGATCGAATGAAACGTGCAGGCGTCTTTATCATAGGGGTGCTGTGCGGAGCGATGCTGTTCGGCGGCGCGACCGTATGCGCATCCGGTATCCTGGCAGAGCCGGGAGTTCAACGCATATTTGTCGATGGGAAAGAAGTCCAAATGGAGGCCTATCTAATCGAAGGGCATAATTATCTGAAGCTCAGGGATGTTGGCGAGACTGTCGATTTCAACGTCTGGTGGGATGAACAGACCCGCACCGTGCAGATCGACAGCAACCAGTCCTACACCGGCGTTGCACCGGAAGCACTCGCCTCAGAAAAAGCAGGAGAAGCATACACAGAGGACTTCAATGATGCTGTACTGACCGGAGCTTTTACCAGAGAGGCATTCGGGGCACTGAGAAGCGCCATCGTGACCGGCGTGGGCTCCGAGCCAGTTTACATGTCTGAAGAGACCCAACAAGCCATGCTGGAAGCGGAAGCGGCGGTCGGGAGCTGGCCGGTCTTCGATTTGGAATCACACGGAAAGCGCATGTTTAGCTTCGAAGCCAGGTATCCCGAACCCTATGAGGAAGCCGCTGCGTACTGCCAGCCGTTTGTCGACAGTCTGCATGATCTGACAGAACAGGAGAGAGTACGTCAGCTTGCCTTTTACGTCTGCGACCGGCTGGTATACTCCGCCAACGCCACATCTTCTCCCCGTACAGCGCTTACCGATGATGCTGAACACACAGGGAATTGCATGAGCTACGCGCATTGCTTCAAATTCCTGTGCGATATGGCCAGTATCCCCTGTGTCTTCGTTCACAGTGAGAACCATCAGTGGAATCTGGTCTACGTCGAAGGCCGCTGGTGGAGCGTCGACGTCACCGGGGTGGATGTATCCGACCTGAGCTGGCGTTCCAGCCTGACTGTACTCAAAGAAGAAAGCGAGCTGCAGAGCAGCATCTATGTGCAGACGCAGCCTGAACTCACAGCGGTTGCCAAGGAACTCATGGTTCCCGGTTCAACCAAGCATTAACAACACAAATCCGAAAAAGCATCGCTCATACGGGCGGTGCTTTTTCCATGTCATGAAGGAGGAAAACATGACTCATTTCAACAAACCCTGGATGCGGGTCTTTGCCCTCATTCTCGCTGTGCTGACTGTCTTCGGCATCATGCCGATCATGAATGCCAGCGCAGAAACTATCGGTGACGGTAGTACCACCTGCGAGGTCGTCCCCATCAACCAGCGGCAATTCCTGCTGACGACTACCGCCGGCAAAAGACTTGGCGCGTTTGCCTATCGCTACACAACGAATGATGGCTTGAGCGGAAGTGCTTACTGTATTGATCATGTACTCAACATGACCCAGCACACGTTGGAGATCCGCGGCGAGTACAACAGCAGCCCCGAGACAGCCGGTGCGTTTGCTAATGGCTATCCACAGCATTCCCTGGAGACTTTCCTCGGTCGTTTTCCCGGCGAGACCATGCTGAACGGTCTGACGGAGCAAGAATACATGTACGCGACGCAGATCGCCGTGTGGGCGACACTGGGTCAGCTTGGCATCGAAGGCAGTTCCTTCACCGCCGGCAGCGAGTTCGTCGCGCAGCCAGTTGGTGATGTCCAACAGATCCGTGTTTTCCGCGCTGTACAGCTGATCCTTCATTCTGCCGAGCAGTGGGACCGGATCTACCATACCGGCATGTACATCAGACTCAAAGAGAACGAACTGGGTGGCAACATCTCTATTCCTGGCGATATGACCCTGGAATACGCGGCCGATTCCCAGCAGTTCGGAATCAAACGCGAAGTAATCGGCGGCAGAACGTACTATACCCGCGAGTATATCTTCGCGTCTGCTACTTCGACCTACTATGACGATTACAATATCGAAGTATGGGCCGACGGCGCGCCTTCCGGGTATATGTTCGTCGATGAAAACAACCAGGAACTCGCCCGCGGCAGTCTCCGGGACGTTTCCACCTGGCGTGTCCCCACAGCTATCCACACTACGGACATCAACGACAACGGCTTCGAGTACTGGGGCAAAGCTAAATTGTGTATTCCTGCGGATACCGTGCCCAATTCCGGCGAGATCACGATCAACTGCGGCTCCCATGTTATGCAGTATCAGATCTACCTGGCCTACAACTCTGTGACCACCGAGCAGAGTTATATCATCGCCGATCCAAGCAAGGGTACCCTCACCGCCGACGCTGTCATCAAGTGGGGCAGCAATCAGACGGAGACCGGCGACCTGCGCGTCACCAAAATAGGCGGCGGTGGTCAGCCCCTCGAAGGCGCGAAGTTCACCCTGAGCGGCTCCGACGGCAGCAGCGTATCCGGCACGACCGACGCGAGCGGCAATATCTACTGGACCGATCTCAGGCCTGACGTCCTGTACACGCTGACCGAGACGGAGGCACCTGCCGGCTATGCGATCGCTGAAGCAGTGAACGTGACCATCCAGGCAGCCAGGGACAATTACGTCACCGTAAAAGACTCGACCCAGAAGACGCTGACCGTCCGCAAAATCGACGCCCAGAACAGCAACTCCCTCCAGGGCGCGACCATCGCATTCAAGCAGATCGACGGCAGTTATTACACTACGGGAGTCACCGACCACGCCGGCATTATTCAGTTCGACGCCGATCAGCTGCCTCTGGGCAGTTATGAAGTCTATGAGATCACCGCGCCTGAAGGCTATGAGCTGGACCAGACCCGCCAAACCGTGGATTGGAATGGTCGCAGCGATGTGACCCTGACCTTCAAAAACGTGCGCAAGCCCAAGCTGGTCCTCTACAAGTGCGATACCGACAATCTCCGTTGCCTGTCCGGTGCGACTTTTGAAGTTTACCGTGACGGCCAGCTGGTTACCACCGTGACGACCAATGACAATGGCGTCGCGACTGTGCCTGACGTGACCGAGGGCTATTATACGGTCATTGAGACCGTAGCTCCCGCCGGCTACGTCCTGGATCTCTCGGAGCACGGCATTTATGTGAATCCCTACGATCCCGGTACTTCTGCGGATCCTCAGATCACGATCACCAACAGTTCCAAGCCGCATCTGAGAATTAAGAAGCTCGACGCGGAGACACAGCAGCCCCTGAGCGATACCACCTTCGAGATTTACCGGGATGCCGCCCTGGTCGGCAGTTATACCACGGACTTCAACGGGGAGATCCTTCTCAGTGACTTGCAGCCCGGCACCTATGTCGTAAAGGAAATCGCCGTCAAGGATGGTTATGTCCTGGACGATACTCCGCAGCAGATCGAGATCAAAGCCGGCAAAGAGGACTATTCCCTGACCTTTGTGAACTCCCGGAAGCCCGGCCTGAAGATCGTGAAATACGACGAGCAGACCATGAAACCTCTTTCGGACACCACGTTCGAAGTCTACAGGGACACTGAATTGATCGGCACTTACACGACCGACGCCAACGGTGAGATCTGGATCTATGACCTGCAGCCCGGAACGTATCTGGTCAAGGAGACCGCGGTCAAACCCGGCTACGTGGTCAATTCCACTCCTCAGGAGATCGAGATCGAGGCCGGTAATGAAAGCTATACTCTGGTCTTCCTGAACCTCGTCAAGCCGGGGATCCATGTGGTCAAGATCGACGCTGAGACAAAGGAGCCACTGCCCAATGCGCGGTTCCGGGTCAGCCTCGTGGGCGGCACCTACAGCAAGGAGTTCACGACCGACGCCTCCGGTGAGATCGACCTGACGGACCTGGAGCCTGGCAGTTATATCTGCGAAGAGCTTACTGCGCCTGAGCACTATCTCATCGACGACGCGCAGCGCACGATACAGATCAATGCAGGTGAGAGCGCCAGGTTCGTCTTTACCGACAGCAAAAAACCCAGCCTGACCGTCATCAAGTATGACCCAAATCTGGACAAACGGCTTCCCGGCGCTACGTTCCGCGTGGCCAAGATCGAAGACGGTTCCCACTATCTGGACCGTATCACGGATGTGAAAGGTTCTTTTGTCATTGACGACCTGGAGCCCGGCGTCTACTCCGTCATGGAGATGGATGCGCCTACCGGCTATGTACTGGTCAAGACGGAGTATCACGTGGAGCTCTTCCCGGGGAAGGACTCCCAGCTGATTGTCAACAACGAGAAGAAGCCTGACCTGAAGATCATCAAAAAGGACGCCGTGACCGGAGAGCCTATCCCCGGTGCGACCTTCACTATCCGGAAAATGGACAGTGCTACACTGACTACGGAGACCACGGACTCCAATGGTGAGATCTTCCTGAGTGAAATGGATCCCGGCGTTTACGAGATCACCGAGCAGTCTGTGCCCGATAATTACCTCCTGGATCCCATTCCTCAGAAGATCACCCTGGAGCCCAACAAGCTGGGCGTCGTACAGTTCCAGGACTATAAGAAACCCACGCTGACGATCAAGAAAACCGACAGCGCCAGCGGCAAACCTGTGGAAGGAGCGAGATTCCACGTGATCTACGCCTCCAACCACACGTTCACCGGCGAAGTCAACGACCTGGGCGACTATATTTCCGACGCTGACGGCATTATCTATCTGGACAAACTCAGGGATGGATGGTATCGGATCGAAGAGACCGCAGCCCCTGACGGCTACCGTATTGAGGGCACCGGCGTGTACGAGTGCTATATCGCTGCCGGCACCGACAAGGTGATCACCATCGAGAACGTACCTCTGTCCACCATCCTCATTCAGAAGATGGACAGTGAGACGGGCAAACCTCTCCCCGGCGCTTGGTTCCGGCTGAAGTACCTCAATGAAATGACCGCCATGGACGGCAGCACTCTGGGAGAGTACGTCACGGATGAAAACGGACAAATCGAGATCAATGATCTCGACGAGGGCACCTACATCATTGATGAGATATCCGCCCCTTCCGGCTACGTCATGAGCGAGGCCAACTCTCGGACCGTCTATCTCTCCGGTGAGAATCAGGACTTTATCACCATCACCTACGGGAACCAGAAGATGGGATCTCTTTTGATCATCAAGAAAGACACCATCACCGGCGAGCCGCTGTCCGGCGTGGAGTTCTTAGTAACTGACTCTGACGGCGCGGTGGTCGGAAACAGCAACGGCTTTTTTACCACGGATTACGCCGGCACCATACTGATCCCCAACCTGGAACCCGGCAAGACCATCGTCGCAAAAGAAACCCGGACTGTCTCCGGGTACATTTTGGACGACACGCCCCAGACCATCAAGATCAAGGCCAACGAGACCATGACCCTTGAGTTCCGTGACGCTCCCAAGGGCACCCTGATCGTGCAGAAGATCGATTCTGCTACAGATGAACCTCTGACCGGCGCGGAGTTCAAGATCACCGCGGCCAGCGGCGAGCTGACGGCGGACAACGAGGGACTCACCAGTTCTAACGGCATCTACCGTGTGGATTCTAATGGCCAAGTGGTCCTTGAGAAGCTCAATCCCGGCACGTATGTCGTGACCGAGACGAAAGCGCCTGACGGTTACGTCCTCATCGCGGAGCCTCAGACTGTCGTGGTGAACCCCGGAGATACCCAGACCCTGTTCTTCAAGAATCCGCCCAAGGGCTCTCTCACGATCAACAAGATCGACGCCCTGACCGGCGCGCCACTGGAGGGCTGCGTGTTCAAGATCTTTTACGCCGACGGGCGGGTGGTCGATGACGGCAAGCTCTCTTCCAACGGTCTCTATACCACCGACAGGAACGGCCAGATCGTGATTGCGAATATCACCGGCACTCTGGTCGTGACTGAAGAGCAGACCATTCCCGGTTATGTGATTGACCCCGCGACCCGATCCCAGACCGTTGTTGTCAATCCGGACGACGCGCAGGTCCTCACGTTTTACAACAATCCGAAAGGCGCGCTGATCGTCGAAAAGTACGATAAGGTTACGGGCATGCCTCTGGAAGGCGCGGAGTTCAAGATTACTACGTCTTCCGGTGAACTGCTGGCAGACAACGAAGGCCTGACCAGCACCAACGGTCTTTACGCCACCGATGAGAACGGCCAGATCGTTCTCTCCAAACTCAGTCCCGCGACGTATATCGTTACGGAAAACGCAGCTCCCGAAGGCTATGTGCTCGATCCCATGCCCCAGACGGTCGTGGTCAATACTGGGGATACGCAGACTGTGAGATTCTACGACGAACCTTTGGCGACCCTGACCATCATCAAGCGGGACATCGACACCGGCGAACTGTTGGCCGGTGCCGCTTTTACGGTCAAGGACGCTGCGGGCAGCCCGCTCGGCAGCGAAGGCCAGTATGTGACCGGGGAAGACGGCACAGTGACCCTGACCGGGCTCACGCCTAATACTGCCGTGGTCGTGTCCGAAGACACTCCGCCCGCCGGTTACTGGAACGGCTCCGACCTGCAGACGACCATGCTGCGGAGCGGCGAGCTTAACACGGTGACTTTTGAGAACCGCAAGCTCGGAACTTTGGTCATACGCAAGTTCATCGAAGGGACAAACAACCAACCGCTGAAGGGCGTCGCGTTCCGGGTCACTTCCAGCGACGGCACAGACCTTGGCCCTGACGGTGGCGTGTACTACACCAACGCAGCCGGAGAGATCGTCCTGAACGACCTGCAGCCGGACATCACGGTCAAGGTCCGTGAGATCAAGACAGTGGATGGCTACATCCTCGACGGTACTCCCCAGGACATCCGAATTATTGGGGGTCAGACCCAGCAGCTTACGTTCTGGAACGCGCCTGAACAGGTCCTCACCATCCAGAAATACGAAGAAGGTACGACCGATCCTATCGAGGGCGTCATTTTCCTCGTCACTGACAGCAGCGGCATGGTCCTCGGCACCAACAACGGGGCCTTTACGACCGACCGCAATGGCCGCATCGTCATCACCGGGCTCACTCCCGGCGTGACCGTGACCGCCAAAGAACTGAAGGCGGCCCCCGGCTATGTCCTCGACAGCACTCCCCAAAGCATCAAGATCCGTGCGGGCGAAGCCCAGACAATGACCTTCTACAATTCCCCGAAGGGCAGCCTGATTATCCGGAAAGTGGACAGTGTCACCGGCGAAGCGCTGGCCGGCGCGGAGTTTTTGATCACCCGCATCGACGGCAGTTATGTCGACGACCACGAAGGCCAGACCTCTACGCAGGGTATTTACTACACTGACCGCTACGGCGAGATCCGCCTGACCGACCTTGATCCCGATACCTATGTTATCCGGGAAACCAGGGCTCCCGAAGGCTATGTGCTTGGCGGCGAAGAGCGGAGCGTGCAGGTCAACGCGGGCGATACCCAGACAGTCGTGTTTGAAAACGTCCCCCTGCAGACCGTTGTGATCCAGAAATATATCCAGGGGACCACGAAGCCTCTGGCCGGCGTTGTCTTCCTCGTGACCGACAGCGCTGGCAATCCTATCGGCTCCGCTGATGGGAAACACATGACCGATGAGAATGGCCGGATCGTACTGAACGGCCTCACCCCGGGCACTACGCTTCTTGTGCGTGAGGTCAGGACGGTTGACGGCTACGCCCTCAACGGCACTCCTCAGGTCATCGTGGTCGGGGTGGACGGCGGCAGCAGCACTGCGGCTGCGTCTGTCCCAGTCCTGAAGAGCCTCTATACTGCGAACAGCGCGAAAGCTCTGGATGCCGGCTCTGTTACTACCGGCACTGGCAATTCCCTGGTGTTTTTTGATGAGCCTCTTTCCACCTTGATCGTACACAAGTACGTGACAGGGACCAAGAATGAGCCTCTCAGCGGCGTTGCGTTCAAGTTCACCGACGGCAACGGCGGCGCGATCGGACCTTCCGACGGCGTGTATTACACCGACGCCCAAGGCGAGATCATCATCACCGATCTGGAACAGGGCACCGTCGTCACGGTCCGCGAAGTCGCGACCATCGGCGGATATATCCTCGACGGGACTCCCAAACAGGTCGAGATCAAATCGTCCGACGTCCACGAGCTCGTGTTCTGGAATGCACGTCAGCAATCCTTGACCGTTCAGAAATATGAAGCCGGTACCACTGATCCCATCGAAGGCGCTGTCTTCCTTATCACCGACAGTTCCGGAGCTGTTCTGGGAACCAACAATGGCGAGTTCACTACCGACAGAAACGGCAGAATCACCATCGACGGCCTTGAGCCCGGTACGACCGTGACTGCCAAAGAAATCCGAGCTGCCGAAGGTTACGTCCTCGACAGCACGCCTCAGAGCATCAAGATCAAAGCCGGTGAAGCCCAGACCCTGATCTTCTACAACAGACGGCTCGGCGGCCTTGTAATCCGGAAGGTGGACAGTTTCTCCGGCGAAACTCTG
>JAEEGK010014475.1_pt1 | contig 17624 bp, 12 predicted proteins | sample 8958771 | NCBI WGS metagenome assembly JAEEGK01 (sample SAMN16246547, study PRJNA631951) | gut metagenome | biome: gut microbiome; feature: rumen; material: SC-attached | host: Bos | place: Iran: Karaj | collected 2018-10
AAAAAAAAAAAAAAAAAAAAAAAAAAAAAAAAAAAAAAAAAAAAAAAAAAAAAAAAAAAACAAAAAAAAAAAAAAAAAAAAAAAAACTCAAAAAGTTAAAATAAAAAAATAAAAAATGGAAGGTTATGATATATTAGCAAAAATATATGTAAAATTTTACATATGTCAAATAAATTCTGCAGTATCTTTCCCAATATGGTTTGAAGTACAAAAAAAGCGAAATAATATAATAGAAAAAGAAATGTTACAAAAAGAAGAAGATTTAATGGAAATTGATGATGAACCAAAAGGAGAAATGAATGAAAAATATATTAGAAAATTATTTGTAATAGGAACAAAAATTTATTCAAAAGTTGAAATAATGGGAATTGTAATAGAAATAAAAACTTTCCATCAAGAAGGAGAAAGAGAAAGAAAAATTATTTTAATTGATGATACAACTGGAGTTATTCAATGTATATTATGGAAAAATAAAATGGAAAATATTTATAATAATTCAGATAAAGAAATTGTCCCTGGAACTTTTTTAAGAATTTTAGGACAAAATGATTATTTTTTTAATAAATTTGAAATTAATATTGAAAGATATCAAATATTAACAAAATATATTAATGAATATTTATTTCATACTACTTTACTTAATAATCAAAAATCAATTGAAAAAACAAAATTTGAAATTGATTTTGAAGAAGAACAAAAACAAAATTTAACAAATCAAAAAGAAAAAATTAATCAAAGTCAATTAAAAGATTTTGCAAATGGTCTCCTTGCTTTTTTTCAAAATTTTACAATTGAAGGAACTGAAGATGATAAAATGGGTTATACTGTTATTCCTATAAAAAATATTTTATCAAGTTATCAAATTGTTCAAATGATAAAAGATAATTTTGGTCAATTAAATACAGAAGAACAAATTAATGCATTAAAAAATGTATTTGAATTATTTAATCAATATATGGTTGGTAAAATATTATATGAAAATGATTCACAAGATTTTATTAATGCTAAAGTTGAAATTAAAATTGATACTACTGTAATTAAAAAAGAAATTTATAATTTTATTTTAAAAAAAACTGAAGAAGATGCTTCTGTTGGTGCAAATTTTCAAGAAATTTATAAATATATTTGTCAAATTTATTCTAATTTTTATAATAATGATTATTTAAAATTTTTACTTGGACAAATGATTGAAAAAGAAAATAAAATTATGAATTTATCAAAAAATACTTATATAACTTGTTAATTATTTTAAAATTTTCAAATTTATTTTAAATAAAATTCCTATTTAAGAAAAAAATAATATCTTTTTTTTATAATATCATAAAATTGTAATTTGTTTAAAATAAAAATACTAATGAAATTATTATTATTATTATTGGAAATCTTAATTTTGTAGAAGAATTATTTTTCCAAAAATAATCATATGCACATTCATCTGCATCTGTAATTAACCCAAAATATTTATATCTAAAAAATAATTCATTAACTGATTTTTTATTTGAAGTATATCTATAAGCTTCAAGATTAGTATCTTCATTATTTTTATGATTACTATTCCACTCATTATACCATTCAGTAAATGCTTGATTTATTGCACTATTAGGACACCAATAAGCACCTTTAGATGTTTTTAAACAAGGAATTATTGCATCATTAATTTTACAAGTATTATTTACATTACATGTAATATTATTTGAAGGATATGTAAAACATTTATCTTTATAAATTGCTCCACTTTTACATGCTAATGGATTTGTAGAATTATTTCCATCATCAATTGAATGAATCTGAGTACAATTATTATTACTACAAACATAACCTAATTGACATATATTATTCTCAGGTAAATAATATTTTTTAGAATCATTATCAAAATAATCATCATTTTCTGAAATTTCTTCAATTAAGTTATTACAGCTTCCCCCTCTCAAAATTGGGTCAGTACAAATATATATTGAATCAGCTGATGTCTTTCTACAAACTTTTCCTTTTTTACATTGTCCAAGACCAGGTTGACAAGAATGACCATCATTAAATCCTTTGCATTTATTATTAGAACATATACCACTAGTACATTTATTATTTTTTTGACAAGATTCACCATCATAATGTGGTCTTACTTTTATACTACAAACTCCTGTCATATTACCATAATATGGTAATTTGGAACAGACTTTTGCACCTTTACATTTTCTAACCCAATAAAAATCTACATCTCCTAATTTTTCATGAGTTAAACATTGCTCATCTCTATATGCATTATCATGACATTTAAATACTGAACCTCTTTTTACCACTTGACAAATATATATTTTGAATATTAAAATTATGAAAAATAATTGGGTTTTCATTTCTTTTATTTATTTTAATTTATTCAAAACATTAATTAATTTTATATACAATTACTGTAGTCTTTTAATTATTATTAATTATTATATATTCAATTTTATTTGAATGTAAGTTGATTTTTTTTATTTTAATCTTATTTTAAACGTATTTTAAAAAAGAATAATAAAATATCAATATTTAGGTAAATTGGTATTTAATTTAACATTAATTTTAATTAATATTTAAAATATAATTTAAATAATATAATGTTTTAAATTATTAAATATTTTTAACAAATTTATATTATATATTCAAACAAATTTTATTAATTGAAAAAAAATAAATTTTTTTTCAATTCATAATAAAAAATTAAAATTAAACAAAAAAAAATAATATATAATCTAGAAAAAAAATTTAAAAATTAAAAAAAATGCCAAGAAAATCAATAGTAATTCAAAAAAGAGAATTAGACATTCCTCAAGATAAAATAGCAGAATATCAAGAAGCATTTAACATGTTTGACATAAATAAAGATGGCTTATTAACAGTAGACGAAATATATAAAATGATGAAAAATTATGGTTATAGATTACCTAAAACAGAAATAAAAAAAATGATTGATAAAATTGATAATGATGGCGATGGTCAAATTGACTTTGAAGAATTTATTACTTTAATTCAAAATCATACTATTTTTATTGATGAAACTGATGAAGAAGTTATTTTAAGAGCTTTTAAGTCTTTTGATAAAGATCATGATGGAAAAATTCCAAATGCTGAATTTAAATTTTTACTTAGTAATTTAGGAAATATTTTTAGTCAAGAAGAAACAGATGAATTGTTTAAAGTTTGTAATTTATCAGATGATGGTCAATTAGATTATGTTAAGTTTATGGAATTTTGGAAAGAATATAGAAGAACTCATCATTAATTTTTTTTTAAATAATTTTTTGATTTATTATAAATTTGATTTTAGTTAAAAATTCCTTATTTACTATTGAATATGATATTATAAAAATATTTTCTTTTATTTAATTTGTTTTTATTTTAATATAGGAATAATTATAGACTTTAATTTATGTTTTATGAAAAGTTTTTTAAATATTTTTTTTGATTTTAAAATTAGATAATTAAAAATATTTTTTTGAAATAATTATTTATTTTTAATATAATATATATCTTTCCTATTGAAATTCTTTTAATCTTTCTTTTTCAAGCCAATCACCCTCATTTTTTTTACTGTAATTTTCAGCTTTATTACCCCAAAATATAACACCTAATTTATACATTGCTCCAGAAATTAATTCAAATTCTTGTTGACAATTATCAAAAATATTAGGATTAAATTTAGCTCTTGATTCTTTTACTTTTTCCACCTTAATATTTAATTGTTGAATTTGTTCTTCTAAACTTTTAATTTTATTTTTATTCATACTTTCATTTTTTTTATATAAATCAATTATTTTTGTATTTTTTTGAATTTTTTCATTTAAATTATGTAATTCTTGTTTTAATTGACTTTCAATTTTATTTGAACTATTTAATCTATCTTCTAATTCTTTAATTGCAACATCTTTTTCCATTGTAATACTTATTTCATTATCTAATTTATCTCTTAATTCTTTTTCATTTTGATCAATATTAATTTTCATTTTTTGAAATCCTTTTCCCATTGTTTGATTATGTTTTTCATTACTGTGATTTATAATTTTATCTTCTGATTTTTCTCTTTTTGATTTCTTTTCTTTATTTTCATTAGTTCCTTCTATTTTTTTTAAAGGACTTTTCCCTACTTTCATTGTTCTATTCATTTTATCTTTTGAAGTATCTCGCTTTGGTTTTTGTTTTAAATATTTCCTTAAAATAGTACTTAATACTTTCTTATTTTCGGAATTTAATTTTGTTGTAAAAGTTTTTCTTTCTTTACAATATAATGTTGAAATGAGAATTAATTGAATGAAATTATCTAAATATATTTGATTCTTATTTGAAAGTTTTGCTATATCTAATTTTTCAATTTCCTCATTAAATTGTTCTGATGGATCAAATTTTGATACTTTTAATAATTTTAATAAATGAGTTTTAGCTTCTGTTAAGTTTAATATAGTAGATGTTAAATTATTATCATATTTTAATTTTAAATTTTTAGAAATGTCTTCATCTAATTCATCAAATATTTTTTTAAGGATATTTGAATCTAGTATTTCTTGAGATGAATTTAATGGGTTATTTATCATGAAAGTAAATAGAGAATTTATTGTTTTTAACAATTCTTCCGAATTCATTGATAATTTATATATATTATTTAATTCTTTTTTTTAATTAAATAAAATAATTTTTAATCATTTTTTAACAATTAATAAAAAAAGAAACAAATTTATTTTTATAGATAAATATTTTATTTATTGTTTTTAAAAAAGTAAATAACAACATCTATTTATTTAATCAATTTTAATTTTGATTATAAAAATAAAAAATAAATTATTAAATTAATAATAAATACAAAAACACTTATTTATAATTATAAAAATAATATTTTAAATTTTTGAAAATAATATTCCTTTGATAAATAATAAATAAAAATAAAAAATTATGAATTCAAATATTAAAGATGATATTGATAATGAATGGGAAACTGATGAAGAAGAAACTCAATTTTTAAGATTAAATATTGAAAATGCATCAAAAATAAAACATGAGATTTATAAAAGAAAAAAATATCACAATAAAAAAATTAAAAGATTAGAAAAAAAAGAAATAGAATCAGCAAATGAAATCGAAAAATATATTAAAAATAATATTTTATCAAAAATAATAATTAAAACTGATATAAATAATAATAAACCATATTTATCAATAGGAGAAAATGACTTTTTAATAAATGATAAACCAGAAGTTGGAACAAATGTTTTTTTTTGTTATAATGAAGATAAAAGAAAATTAGAAATTTTAGGTAAATCTGAAAGATTTTTTGAAGCAAAAATTTTAAAAGCAAAAAAAAGAATTTTCTCTAAAAAAAATCCCCCAATTAAAAAACAAAAAATAAATATTCAAAAATTAAAAAAAAATAAAAATAATAATAGTGGAGATATTGATACTGAAATTGATACTTCTAAAAAATCGGATAATGAAATAATTAAAAATAAAAATAATATAAATAAAAATATTAAATTGATTGGTAATAAAAGAAAAAGAAAACCAAAAAGAAAATATATAAAAGAATCAACAATAATAAACATAAAAAAAATAGAATAAATAAAAAATCTAATATCAACATATTATTCTTGTAAATAAAAAATTTACTTTAATTTTCTCATAAATTCAAAAAAAAAATAACAAAAAAAAAAATTTTTTTTTTGTATTTAAAAAAATTTTCATTATTAAAAATATATTAGTTTAATTTATAATGTTTTAAATCATAGGCACACCATTACCATCAGTATAATAACCTAATCCATAAGAAACAATATCAATTAATTGAACAGTAATCCAAGCCATAAAATCCAAAATAAAAATAAAAGAAAGACAAATCAAACAATTATTAATTTTACTTTTTAAACAACATAACTCACCACAAAAACTAAAAATAAAAATAACAAATAAACAAAATTTTAATAGAGCCATATAAGTTTTTTCAGCATAAATATGACCAACTCCAATAGGGAAAAATAATTCTAAGAGAAAAGCAATAAATTTAGATTTTATTTGATAATTACAACTTATGCCATAACTTTTTATATATTCATTATCTACTGTAGCATAATCTTTTGCACAAACACATACATTTTTATCACATACTCCTTGTAATGGAGGACAATTTGATGGTGAGCATCCTGCACAAAAAAGTGTTTTTATTATTAGAAAATATAAAAAGATTTTTAATATATTTATTTTCATTTTATTTTTTATTTTTTATTTTGTTTTTAATCAAAAATAATAATTTAATTTATATTTTATTTTTAAATTAATTTATTATATTATTTCTTTTGTAATTAAAATAACAAAAATGATTTTTTAAATATAACTTGTTAATGTTGTCCAAACACTAATTGAATCAGTTAAAGTTGGATAAAATTCTTCTGCAAATAATTTAGTATTATTAACAAATTTAACACAATTAATATTAATTAATTTTTTTATTTCATCCATATTCATTTTATTAGAATATGCAAATTGTTTATGTAAATTTTCTAAATATAATGTTTCTTTTGTACAAATATTTTCCATTGCATATTGTTTATCATTTAATAATCTAGATTCATCAATTGGATTATATCCTCTTTGTATTTCCCATTTATTTATATCTCTTAATGCATATAATTTCTCTTTTTTAGAATTTAATCTATTTTTTTCTGAATTATAATTTGATTTTAATTCTTCTCTTTTATATATTAATTCTTGATATGCTTCACCTTCCATTCTTTGATATTTAAAAAAGTCTTTTATTCTACTTTTTATTATTTCATTTTGATTAAATAAATTTCTTTTCCAATTTTTAAAAAAAATTGCTAATTCTTCAAAAGTTTTATTAACTTCTACTTTCATTTGAACTTTTTCATTTAATTCAAATAAAGTTTCAAAATCTTTTTGAACTGCTTCTAAACTTTTACAAGCACCAGAAATATTAATATAAAAATTTTTCATATTTCTATTTAATTTACGATAAATATGATTTTGTAATTTATAATAATTAGTAATATTAATATAATATTTTTCATAATCATCTTTATCATAAATAAATAATTTCCCTGTTAAAGTTCTACAATCTTCAACATATTGTGAAGGATTATAAGATAACATTTCTCTCATTTTACTTTCATATTGTGTTCTATCTTCAAAAGATAAAAAAGCATATAATGCTTCACTTGTTTTAAAAACTTCATTTTTTAAAATATTATCCATAAATAATTGAAGAAAATTCATTCTTTTTTGAATAAAATCATTTTCAAATCTTCTATTACCTAATTTTTTTCCTGGAATTGGTGGAACAAATAATCTTGGAAAATGTTTTACTAATATTTGTCTTAATGTATCAAAGTCTGAAAATCTTCTATAAACTAACCATTTCATTGAATCTGTTACAATTTCATATTGAATATATTTTTGTTCCCATATTTTACTATCACTTATTTTTGGATTTTGTATTTTTACTATTATTTCTTTATCATTTAATGGAGTTTTTTCTAATGTTTTACATATTATTTCTTTTGCATATATTTTATTTGTTGTATTTTGATAATTATTATAAATGTTTATATTTTGAACTTGAGTTTGTATTTGTTGATGAATATTTTGTTGTTCTTGATTTATTTTTAATGTATCTGATAATGATATTTTTGGCTTGTTTATTTCTGATTCATTTTCTTTTTTTTCTTCATTATTTTGATTTTCTGATTGATTTGAATCTTTATTTACAAATTTTGATATTTGTGAATTTAAATCTAATATTGACCAATTACTTAAATCACCTCCATTTTCTTTTTGTTCAGCAATAAATTTTAAAAACATTTCCTTTTCAAAATTTTTTTTTTCAATTTCTTCTTTAATTAATTCTTCCTTTAATCTCATTTGAGTATCATTAGATTCTTCACTCATATTTTCAAATAAAATAATTTTGTTTAAAAATCAAATGAAATGTTAAAAAAAATAAATATAAAAAAAATAATTAATGAATATTCCTTCAGATAACATAGAACAAAATAAAACAATAGAAATTAAAATAGAAGAGCAGCATAAAACAATAAAAAAATTAGCAAATTATGAAATGATAAAAATAATAGGAGAAGGAACATTTGGTAAAGTAAAATTAGCAAAAAATATTCCAACAGGTGAATTAGTAGCAATAAAAATTTTAGAAAAATCAAAAATTGAAGATAACGATGATTTAAAATGTGTAACTCGAGAAATAAAATTTTTAAAAGAACTAAATCACATTAATTTAATATCATTATATGAAATAATAGAAACAGGAAGAAATTATTATATAATAATGGAATATGCAGAAAATGAGCTTTTTTCATATATAGTATCAAATAATTATTTATCAGAAGAAATTTCTTCATTTTTTTATATTCAAATATTATCATCAATAGAATATATTCATTTACATAAAATTGTACATAGAGATTTAAAACCAGAAAATATTTTATTAACATGTAATAATAATTTAATAAAAATAATTGATTTTGGATTAGCAAATAAATATAATGATAATGAATTATTAAAAACTGCATGTGGTTCTCCTTGTTATGCAGCACCAGAAATGATATTAGGTAAAAAATATAATGGAATTGATGTTGATATTTGGTCAAGTGGTGTTGTATTATTTGCTATGGTTTGTGGTTATTTACCTTTTGAAGATGATGATAATGAAAGTATTTATAGAAAAGTTGTTATTGGAAAATATGATATTCCTCAGAGAATTAGTAAAAATTGTAAAGATTTAATTCAAAAAATTTTAGAAGTTAATCCTAAGAAAAGAATTAAAATTGAAGATATTAAAAATCATCCTTTTTTAAAAGATGCTTATTTTAAATATAATAATGAATTTAAAGATATTTTTATTAATAATTTAAATGGTGATGAAGTTGAAATTTATGATAATATAATTGATAAAATGATGGAAATGAAAATTAAAAAAGTTGAATGTAAAGATGATATAATAAATAATTTAAAAGAAAATCATTTTAATAATATTACTACTATTTATAAATTGTTAGTTAAACAATCAAGGAGAAATAATATTAAATTAATAAAAAAGAATTCATCTAATTTAAAATCTAAAAGTTCTAATGAAGGTGTTCCTAGTTCTTCTTCTTCTAAAACTTGTGCTTCAAATAATAATTCTCATAGTGGAAAAAAAATTAAAATATTAAAAAATGATGATAAATATAATTTTACTTCTATTAAAAATAATCCTAATGAAAATAAATTAATTTTGAATAAAAATAATAATATTTTAATTGATGATACATTAAAAATTCATTCTTTTTCATTAGAAGTTCATAGAACTGTTCTTAATAAATTAAATAATAAAAAAAATAATAATTCACTAAATCAAAAAGAAAATAAGAAAAAAAAAGAAGGTGGTAATTTTATAAAAAATTATAGGAAATTTATTAATAATATAAAGAAAACAATTTCAAATAGAAATAGAAGAAATATGATAGATACATCATTATCAATTGAACATAATTCAAATATTAATTATACAATTACAACAACAAATTTTAATGATTCTTCATCATCAAATTCAAATTTAACTAAAATTCATAATATGAAATTATCATTTATTCCAAGTAATACAATAAATTTAATGGAAATTAATAAAGATGTTAATTCAAAAAGTAAGAGTAAAGGGAAAAATTCTCCTTCAAAAACAAATAAAAAAAAACCATTAACAATAATCACACAAAGTCCTTTACTTTTAGAAAATAAAATAAATATAAATTTAAAATCAAAAGGAAATAATCAAACTTTATCAAAAGATAATAATAAATCATCATTTCATAAAAGAGCAATTTCAGGAATTGCAAGTCCAATTCATTCTGTTACAAATAAAAATGAAAATAAAATATATCACAATTCACATTTAAATAATAAGAAAATTTATTCTAATAGAAATACAGAAAATAATAATGTAAATAAATCAAAAGGAAAAATTTCAAATGTAACTAATCAAAATAATAATAATAGTCAAAAACAAAAAAATATAAATGAAAAAAATAATAAAGTTTTAATTACAACATTTATAAATTTATCAAATAATACAAAATCAAAAAGTCCATTAAACATTAAATCACAGAAAAATAATTTAATAAATCATAAAATAAAAAATAAACAAAATAATTTTACATCTGCACATCATACAACAAATAATTTTTTTAAATCAAATATTAATAATTTAAATATAAATCATCAAACAAAAAGTAGAGAAAGTTCTTCATCAAGTTCAAAAAAAAATTCACATCAAATGAATTCTTTATCAAATTTACATAGTAAAAGAAATAATATATTATTAACAATGAATTCAAATAGAAATGATTTTGCTTGTTGTTCTACAAATTTAAATTTTGAAGATATTTTTAAAAAATGTAAAGAATTATGTAAAGAACATAATTACATATTTAAATCAATTGATATTTATCATGCTTATATAAATTGTAATGATAATTCAATTTCTATTGAAATTTCGAAAGTTACTAATAAAAATATTGTTAAAATGTTTCATATGAATGGAAATGAAAAAATAACAAAAGAAATAATTAAAAATATTATTGTAGAAATTGGATTTTAATTTTTTTAATATTCAATTTATAAAATATGTGTTTATTGAGATTAAAGAATAATAAATATAAAATTACTTTTGAATGTTATTTTTAAATTTTATATATAAATAAAAAAAAAGAAATATCAATTATATTATTATATAATTTAACATTTAAACCTAAAAAAAAAAATAAGAAAAAATAAAAAAAAAATAATCTATTCCAAATTTAATTTCTTCTTACAAAAAGGACAAAAAAACTTATTAATTTTTTCAATATCTTCATCTTTAATTCCACAACAATTAGGATGAAACCAACCATTACATTCATCACATTTAATATATAATTGATCAGGATTTAAAGGTTTTTGACAAACACAACCTTTTTTCCAATCATTAAATCTAGGAATTAAAACTTCATTTCCAGGATCATATTTTGCTCTAGTAAAAAAAGTATATTCATTATGTTCTTCCATTGAATCATATTCATCATATGAATAAATATTAACTTTCATTAATATTGTTTCTATAAAAACAATATCTTTATGATTTGTTGAAAATAATTCATAATCACTTATACTATTAAAATTTTTTTCGTCTAATAAATTATTTTTTTTTCTATTTATATCTGATTTTTTGTAATACCATTTTACTTGAATACAAGGCCAAAATGGATATTCTTTTATTCCGTTTGTTGGTATTATTTTTATTAATTCACCTATTAAATTTTCATTTGATGAAAATATTAAAAGATTATCTCCTATTGAAAATGTTTGTGAATGGATTTTTACTTTGTCATAATTTATTGATGGATTTATTATTTTTTGTATTGCTTCTAATTTCTTTTTTTCTTTTGATAATATGTTTAATTCTTTTTGGGTTGGAATTGATGAATTTTTTGGATTTGTTTCTGGTTTTGGAAGAGATGATGAATCTGGATGTTTTCTCTTCCTTCCTGTCTTTTTTTTCATTTTTTTTTTATTTTTTTTATTCTATTTTTTTAATTATTATAAAATAATAATATATTTAATCTTAAAATTTATTTTTAAATAAATAATTAATAAATTTATCTTTTAATAAAGAATCATGAAAAATAAAAATATTAAGAATAAAATAAATATTATAATAATCTTTTTATACTATTTTAAATTATTAAAAAATGTAAAAATATAACAATAATTATTATTTTTAATTTAATTCATTTAAAAGAAAAAAAATTAAGAAAAATTCATTAAACTAATCAATTAATAATATATATTGCATCTAATATATTGAATACATAATTATATTAAAAACACAAATAAATGTGAATTTTTAAAATCAATAATTTACTTCTTTTTTAAAAATTTTTTATTAATTCCATTAAATGGATTTGAATAAATTTTTTTTTTAGGATGAAATATTTTAACTAAAGAATTTAAAGACTGAGAAGTTTGAGCACTTTCAGGTTTATTAATTCCTTTTTTTTGTATAATTCTATGATTCAATAATTTATCAATAAGTGTTGAACTTTTAATTAAATTATTATTATAATTAATATTAATATTTGAAGAAGGTTTATTTGAAGTTTTATTATTTCCTTTAATATTATTTTTTTGATGAATATTTTTATAAATATTATTATTAAATATTTTTTCTTTAGAATGAAAAAAATCTCTTTGAGTTTTATTTCCTTTATTAGAACTATTACTTCTTTGATTATTATTATTTATTTTATTAGAACTTCCTATTCTTGCAGTCATACTTCCATTTTCACTTCCTTTTCCACTATTATTATTATAAAAATTATTATTAGTATGATTATGACTATTATTAGCTGATATGTATCTATTTGCTTTTGAAGAAAAATTATTATTAAAATGCATTTTATTAATTTTAAGTCTTTCAGTTTTTGAACCTGATTTACTTATTTTTTCTCCTAAACGACGATTATTTGAACTATTTTTTATATTTTTATTTATATGTTTTATTTTTATTCTATCTGAATTATTTGTATTTAAATTCTCTTTTATATTTTCTTTTATACTTGAATTACTATCTCTTAAATTATTGAAATTTAATTTAAATTTTGGTGCTTTTTCATCTTTTATTTTTGATTTAATTGCTAAATTATTACTTTGAATTATAACATTTTTATATTCATTTTTATTTAAATTATCCTTTTTATTATTATTAATAATTACTTTATTAACATAATTAATTTTTTTTGTTCTTACAAAAGTTAAAGTATCTTTATCTTGTTCAATTTCACTTCTAATTAAATCAATTTTCATTTCAATAACTTTATCTTCAGGTATAATTTCCATATCATTTCCATAATATTTATAATAACTAACAATATAATGTTTAACAATTGGACAAGAAACAGGTAAAAAAAAAGAAGCAAATTCAACTGCTTTATAAAGATAAAATTCTCCATTTGTTTTATTATCATTTTTATCAGTACATAAAAATCTTAATTCACTTGCAATACAAAAATAAGATACAGTTAACATTACAACTTTTTCTAATATTGCATCACGTAATAATTCATATTTTGGATCTGAATCAAGTTCTAAATCTTCATAATTTAATGGACTTAAATACATTATATTACCTATATTTAATAATTGAATCCAATCATCTTTTTTAATTGTATTTCCAAATATATGTCTTATATTATTTGTTAATAAATTATTTGAAAGATATTTATTTATTTCAAAAGTAGTATAATTTAAATATGATGTAAAGTTATGAGGATTTGATTCATTTGGTAAATTATTTATATCATGATTGTTATTTGTATTATTTTTTTCTGTTGTTATATTTAATTTATTTTTTATTTGAATATTATTTATTTCTAATTTTTTCTCAGTTGGATTTGAATTATTTAAAATAGGACTTTTTTTCTCAAAATTTTTATTTCTTAAATAAATTATTCTATTAAATAACTCCAAAATAATTTTAAAATTTTGTTTAATTTTTTCAGTATAATCAATAAATTCTTCTTCATTATTATTTTCTTCATTAATATTTTGAAAATTATTATCTTTAATTTGAGTATATAAATATTTAGTTTTAATTAAATTATCTTCACACATTAAAGCAGCAAGTTTTGCATGTTTTAAAGCATCTAAATGTTTATTTGATTGTGATAAAACTGCACACATTTGAAGATGAAATTTTGCACAAAATCTTAATTCTAAAATAAAATCTCCTAATAACGAATAATTTTTTTGATCTTCATTTCTATATTTTAAAAAATATTCTTCTTTAATTTTAATATTATATTTTTTTTCAATTATTGAATCAAAATGATATATTACTGCTTCCAAATATGAAATACATCCTTCATCATCTTTTAATTTTTGACAACAACATGCTAAATTATGAATAATTATTATTAATATTTTTTCATCTAAATTAAATTTTGGTTCTATTGCATTTGTTTCTAAGAAAAGTTCTATTTTTTTTAAAAGTTCTAATGCAACTTCAATTTTATCATCAAAGATATAATCTACACTTTTATTATTATATTCTCTTATTTTATTAAAATCAAAATTTGTATTTATATCTATATTACCATTATTTATTATAATATTCAAATTATTATTATTTATAGGTATATTGTTTGAATCAGTTAATTGGTTTTTTGGGGGACATGTCATTATTTATTAAATTTAAAAAATAAATGAAGAATACAATTTAAAATTTTAAAAAAAATATTTAATTATAATACATATAAATTTGACAATTAAAAATTAATGATTGATTTTTAATTGTTTACTTTATTTTTTAATTTTCAAATATTAAATTACTTTAAATAAAAATCAAATAAATATATTAATTAATATTTTTAATTAAATATTTAATTTCAAAAAATTATAAAAATGAATAAAAATTATATACAAAAGAAAAATTATTTAGAAAAAAATATAGAAAATGTTTTATACTCTTTAGAAGATAGAATTGATAAAATAACATTAAAAAATTTTTTAATAAAAGAAAATGTAATAGAAATAAATAAATATGAAAAAAATATATTTCAGATAAAAAAGACATTTAATGAAAAGATTAAAGAAGTAAAATTATTAAAGCAAATTTTAATTCAAAAAAGAAATGGAAAATTAGATATTAAACAGGCGATAATGAAATATTTAGAATTGTTAAAATTAAAAAATAATGAATTAAATTCACAATTAAACTTATATCATGAAGAAGAAATGCTAATTAATTATAAGAATAAAATAATAAATAAATTATTAAAATCAAAAGAAAAAAAATTAAATCTTCATAAAAGTAAAAATGATTTTTCAATAGTTTCACAAAAAAGTAATAGAGAATTATATTTAGATAAAAATGATAGTATAAAATCTATAAGTTCAATAAGTATTAAATCAAATGGAAATAATCAATATTGTAAACCAAAAGAAATAAAGATTGAAAATAATAATAATGGTAAAAAATATATAGATAAAAAAAAATATAAATGGAAAGTAAATAATTCATTTAATCAAATAAAAAATAAACAAATTATTATTTTTAATGATGATGCACAAATTAAACAATTAAATAAAACAATAATTAATAAATCAAATGTAAATAATTCTAATATCAGTAATGAAGAAATTGATTTTGACAATATAAATGATTATTATATAAATAATAAATATGGAAAAAAAATAAATTCAAACAGAAAAATTCATTCTCAAGAAAATAGAATATTTAATAATTATAATAACTATAAAATTAAAAGAGAATTAAGTAATGGAATTAACTTTTCACAAAATGATAATATAAATACCAAAAATTCTAAAAGAAAATATAGTAATGGAAGTTCTTATTTAAAAGAAAATGAATCAAAAAATAATTTAACTTCTCTAAATCATTCAAATGATTATTTTATTGAAGCAAGAGAAAATTTAAAAAAAATGTTATTAAAAGAATATAAAATAAAGAACAAAAAAATAAATGAATCATTTTTTCCTAAAAATAATAATGATAATAATAAATTAAATAAAAATAATAAAGATAGAATTTATCAAAAAAGAACAATACAAAATAAAAGTTCAAATAAAATGACTTCTAAAGAAATAAAATCAGATAATATGAGACAATTTTTTTTTCAAAATGCTCTAATAGATTCAATGAAATATAAATATATTAATGATATTGATAAAAAAAATAAAACAATATATGATAATTTATTAAAAGTATTATTTTTAAAAATAACATTATATCAAAATAATTTAAAAAAGAAAATTTTCAAAATAATAAAGAATTATAAAATAAATTTTTATTATTTTGTTAAAAATTATTTAAGAAAATATAAAATAGGTAAAAGATTATGTAATTTATTAATAATAGTTTCAAATAAATATAATGAAAATAAAAAATATAATGAATTTGAAATTATAGATGATAATGAATTTTTAAATCAAATAAATTTTTTCAATAAAGATAAAAATAATAATATAACTGAATATAAAGAAAGTTTATCAAAAATAAAAAAAATTACAAAAGAAACAAAAGAAATTGAAAATAAAATACTTAAATTTTCAAATAATATATAATAATAAATATAAAAATAGTTCATATAATTTACTATTTTCAAATTGTATTTTTTAATATTATTTATACTTATTATTATTATTATGTTTTTAATTTAATTAAATAAAATTATTTTCAATAATTTATTGGTTTTATTTTTGTTTAATTATTTAATCATTTTTTATTATTATTCAAAGATAAAATAAATTTTCATTTTTATTTTTGAATTATTTAGAATGAAATGAAATCAATCAATATTTTTTAAATATTTAATTTTTATTTATGAAAAAAATATAAAATCCAAAAAACAAATAATAAAAATCAAAAACAATATAAAATCCTTATAAAAAAATCTAAAAAAACCCCCCTAAACACATAAATAAACCACAAAAATTTAAAAAATTTTAAATTTAAACTCCAATTTAAAAAAAAAAAAATATAAAAAATATTAAAAAAATAAAAAAAATATTTTAATATTTTAATGAAATTTAGCCAAAATAAAAAACAGGACAAAAATAAATCAAAACTTGGAGAAATTCGTATGATTTCAGATTCTAGCAGCAACCAAAAAAATATTGCATTAAATCCCCGTTTTAAAAACAGCACTAAAAGCAAAGTAACTTCAACTTCAAAAATTCAAAATAAATTAAACACTGATTCAAGTTCTTTGGAGACTTCATTTAGACCAGCAATTAATATCAATTTCAAAGAGATACTAAAAGATATATCAAAAGAAATTCCAAATTCTTTAAAATGTAACCTTTGCAAAAATTTAGTAAAATCTCCTACTAAATGTTACCAATGCAACGCCTTATTTTGCAAGGAATGTTTATTTAATGTTTTAAATAAAAATAAAAAATGTCCTAAATGCTTTAAAATAATCTCAAAAAATTTATTGAAGGATGCCAAATTAGACAAAGAATTCAAAAATACTTTTATAAAATGCAAATACACTGGGTGCAAAGAATCGGTAAATTTATACGATTATGAAAAGCATTTGAAAGTATGTGCCTTTAAGGATATTAAAGATAGTATCCAATTAGATAACTTAGTTTATTTTAATACGCTCCCTATCAAAGAAGATCCTTACTCAAATAGCATTTTAATGAATTACTCTGTTAAAAATGCTGAAAATGATATTGAAATAAATAACAAAACTTCATTGGTTGAAAATAATGAAATTGTTGAAAAAAGGTATGAGGATTGGACGCAAGAAAAATATGAGGGAAATGATGAAGTATTTAAAAATATTTTAGAAAATGCGAAAAAATTCGAGGATGAAATTATTGAAGAAGAAAATAAAAAAAAAGAGGTTAATGAGCTCATTAAAGAAATGCAGAGTAAAATCGCTTTGCATGAAATGGCTTAGAAAAATAATGAAAATTATTTAAATTTGTTATTTATTATTTATTTAATTTAATAATATTTTAAAAAATTTTAGATTTATTTAATTTAAAACAAATTAAATATATCAATGGGGATTGGGGGATTGGGGATTGGG
>JAEEGK010014479.1_pt1 | contig 17622 bp, 14 predicted proteins | sample 8958771 | NCBI WGS metagenome assembly JAEEGK01 (sample SAMN16246547, study PRJNA631951) | gut metagenome | biome: gut microbiome; feature: rumen; material: SC-attached | host: Bos | place: Iran: Karaj | collected 2018-10
TTCTCTCCAATGAGTCCATGTCCAATGTCCGCGGAGGCGACAGTGGCTCCTGTGGTTACGAGACTGCAAGTGGCAAAAAATGTGGCGTCTCAAAGGAAACCGCATTGGGGGCTGTCAGTAATGGCGGACACTGGTGCTGTGATTCGTGCGCGACGTCAACCTATTGTCGAGAAGATACAATAAAGGAGGAATCGTATTATACCTTTGGTCGCATGCCATTACTCTGACTTTTAATCCAATGTTACACTTTTCTGAACTCAAAAAACGGAACCTCCTCTCCAGCGAGACCATGTCCAATGTCCGAGGTGGCAGCGGCACCTGTGGTTACAAGCTGAATGATGGATCCTGGAAATATGGCGTCAGCAAAGCCGAAGCGCTTGATGCCGTCTCTTCCGGAGGCCGCTGGTGCTGTGATTCGTGCTGGAAGGTTATGTCCCAGATGTTTATAGCCGTGGAATAGACTAAAGAATTCTGCCCTTTTGGGAGGCGGGGGCTTGTCCGCCGCCTCCTTTTATCCCAACAACCAAATCTCAAGCAATACAGATGGAACGAAAACTCATCAAAGACAACCCCGACGAGATCGTGCGGATCCTGTTCCGCCACTACGGGCTCAAATATGACGGCTATGCCCGGAGCCTCTACCATAGTCATCCCCGTTTCCGCAGGATCGAGGCGGTCTCCTACCTCCTGTCAAGATATGGCGTGGACTCTTCGCTGATCAAGACGGACCTGGAGGAGATGAAGGGATTCCCGGTCCCGATGGTCGTCAATTATGACGGCTTGCTCCTGCCGGTGGTCGGCATCGGCGAAGGGGGACACCTGACGATCATCAACGAGGCGGGGAAGAACGAGGAAATCGATCTCGGGGCGATTGACAATTTCTGGGACCATCTGGTGCTTGTTTTGGAGAAGGACGGTCGGGGAACGGACGGAATCGCCCGGGAGAAAACGGCGTGGTGGTTAAAACAGTTGGCGCTGATAGCTGCTGTTGTCCTTTTGGGTGCCGGGGCCTGCTGGCTGTCCGTCCGCGCGTTCCTGATGGGCAGCCTGATGCGGGATATCTTCCTGGTCACCTCCGTCGCAGGGCTGGTCGTGAGCGTCCTGTTCCACATCCAGCGGCTGGACCGGGGGAACCCGTTCGTGAACAAGATCTGCCACTCGTCGTCGGGCCATTCGTCCAAGCGGGACTGCGCGTCCATTCTGGACTCGAACGCTTCCAAGCTCCTGGGGCTGTTTTCGTGGGTCGATATCGGATCCGTGTACTTTCTGGTCTTTCTGGTCGTGGCCTGGGCGCTTCCGGCAAGGGGGTCGATCGTCTGGCTGGCATTGATCTCCCTGCTTGCACTGGCCTACGTCCCCTATTCCATCTACTATCAAGGCCGTGTCGCAAAGCATTGGTGCCCCCTCTGCCTGTCGGTGCAGGCAATCCTGTTCTTCAACGCCGTGGTCTCCGCCGTCTTCGTTGCGAAAGAAGGCGTCGCTGCCGAAGGGCTGTGGGCGGAAGCCGTGAAGATGGGTGTGATCGCATTGCTGGTCATCCTGTTCTACTGCGTTCTGGTCAACCTGCTGATCGAACAGAACATGCAGAATGAGCGGGACAAGAAATTCCGGGAGGCCGCCTTCTCGCCGGAAGGGCTTCAGGCGCTACTCTACGGGACGCCGGAAATCGATATGACGGCAAGCGCCAAAATCGCCGCCATAGACAGGGACGGGACGGCGGAGTTGACCATGGTCATCAACCCGCTATGCTCCCCGTGCATGAAGAAAACGCGGGAAATACTTGAAATACTTAACCGAAAAAGATATACGGACCTGTCGCTCATTTTTCTCGTGGACGAGAAGGCGAGAACAGAAATAGCATATGCCAAGAGACTGATTTCCGCTTCACTGGAAGGGATGTTGCCCCCGGAATTGGAGGCGCATGTAAAACGCTTCCCTCAGGTGGCTCGCTTTGAGGCCGGTTATAAATTCCATCCGAAAGCGCAGGAAATCCTGGATGCCCAATACCGTTGGTGCATGGATCACGGCATTATGTCCACCCCCAAGTTGTTTTTAAACAACCACGAACTGTCTCCTCTGTACTCGGTCAAAGACATCGATTACATAACCGAATAAGAAAGATATGCCATCATTCCCCCATTACAAGCAGCTGGACGCGATGGACTGCGGCCCGACGTGCCTGCGTATGATAGCCGCGCACTATGGCCGCGAGCTGCCCCTGCAGCGGATACGGAGCATGAGCAAGACGACCCGGGAGGGCTCGTCGTTGCTCGGCCTGTCGACCGCTGCGGAAGACCTCGGGTTTCACACAGCAGGCGTCAAGCTTACGTGGGAGCAGCTGCGGGATGAGATGCCGCTTCCCTGTATCGCGCATTGGAACCAGAACCACTTCATCGTCATCTACAAAATAACGAAGAAACGCGGAGTGTGGTATGTCTATGTGTCCGACCCTGCCGCAGGGCTTTTAAAATACACCGAGGAGCAGTTCCGGAAGTCGTGGCTGGAGGTGAAGGGAGAGGACGGGCACGCGGACCAGGGAATCCTTCTGTTGATTGAGACGACGCCGCGCTTCTACGAGCAGCGCGACGGCGACGGGAAGGACGGCGGGCGGTTCACGCTCGCCCGGCTGGCGGAGTATCTCCGGCCGCACCGCCATAGCCTGGTGCAGCTGGTGCTCGCCATGATTGCGGCGAGCCTGCTGAGCCTGATCCTGCCGTTCATCACCCAAAGCGTGGTGGACCAGGGTGTGTCGTTGGGTCGTCTGGATTTCGTGAAAACGATGCTTATAGCGCAGTTGCTGATTGTCCTGGGCCAGCTGGCCAACGACCTGATCCGCAACTGGCTGATGCTTCACGTGACTGCGCGGGTGAGCATCTCGCTCATCTCGGACTTCCTCTCGAAGCTGATGCGTCTTCCGATCGCGTTCTTCGACACGAAGATGACGGGCGACATCATGCAGCGGATCCAGGACCACAACAGGATCCAGAACTTCCTGACCAGTTCCCTGCTCAACATCGCCATCGCAGCCGTGCTGCTGCTCATATACGGTGCGATCCTCGGTGGCTACAACCTCACGATCCTGCTCGTGTTCCTGGTGGGGACGACGCTCTATGTGGGGTGGGTGCTGCTGTTCCTCCGCTGGCGGAAGCAGCTTGACTACAAACGCTTCCAGGAGTCGGCGAACAACCAGGGCAACATCGTGCAGCTCATCGGGGGCATGCAAGACATCAAACTGAACAACTGTGAAAAGCAGAAACGCTGGGAATGGGAGCGAATCCAGGCGCGTCTCTTCAAGATCAGCATATCGGGCCTGACGCTGTCCCAGACGCAGCAGATCGGCGGCACGTTCATCGACCAGGCCAAGAACATCTTCATCTCGTACCTGGCGGCGAAGGGCGTGATAGACGGCAACATGACGCTCGGTATGATGACGGCGCTGACCTACATCATCGGCCAGCTGAACGCGCCGGTGGGTCAGTTCATCTCGTTCGTGCGCGAGTCGCAGGACGCGAACATCTCGATGGAGCGTCTCGGCGAGATCCACAACCGCGAGGATGAGGAACCCGTTGGCAAAGAGAAGGTGCGTGACATCCCGGAGAATGCCGATCTGGAGTTCCGTGACGTCACGTTCCAATACGAAGGTCCCCTTTCTCCGAAGGTGCTGGCAGGCATCTCCCTCAAGGTCCCGCACGGAAAGGTGACGGCTATCGTGGGCGCTTCCGGCAGCGGAAAGACCACGATGCTGAAGATGATGCTTGGGTTCTATGCCCCGGCCGAAGGCGTCGTCTCCCTGGGCGGTAATGAGCTTGCGAACTACAGCGAGAGTGCGTGGCGTGCGCAGTGCGGCTGCGTGATGCAGGAAGGCTACATCTTCTCCAACACGATTGCCGAGAACATCGCGCTCTGCGACGAGACGCCGGACATGGCCCGCGTCCGTCGGGCTGCGGAAGTAGCCAACATCAAGGACTGGATAGAGCGTCTTCCGCTGGGCTACAACACGAAGATCGGCGCGGATGGCCACGGCCTCAGCACGGGACAGAAGCAGCGGATCCTCATCGCGCGGGCGGCATACAAGAATTCTCCCTATCTCTTTTTCGACGAGGCGACGAACTCGCTGGATGCCAACAACGAGAAGGTCATCATGGAGAATCTCGACCGCCTCTTCGAGGACAAGACCGTCGTCATCGTGGCGCACCGCCTCAGTACCGTGAAGAATGCCGACAACATCATCGTGCTGGACAGCGGCCACATCGTCGAGGAAGGCACACATGCGGAGCTTACCGCCAAGAAGGGGTATTACTATGAGCTGGTCCGTAATCAACTTGAGTTAGGAAATTAAACCATGAGCAAAGAAACGGAACATATAGAATCGCAGGAGGAATACGCATCCTTCCACAGCGAGGAAGTGCAGGAGATCATGGGACGCCAGCCGTCCTGGATCCTGCGTTGGGGCATCACGGTCATCTTCGGCCTCGCGGCGGCCATCATCCTGGGGTGCTACTTCATCAAGTATCCCCAGACGGTGTCGGCGGACATCACGCTGACTTCGGATTATCCGCCGTCGGACCTGGCGGCGAAGGCCAGCGGGATCCTGGATTCCGTGAGCGTGTACAACGGGGAGAAGGTCGAACAGGGGCAGCTGCTGGCGCTCGTCTCGAGCGCGGCCCGGTATGAGGATATCGTGTATGTCGAAAGGATGCTTGCCGCAGATGAAGCGGACAAGGTCCCGGCGAAGGAAAGCGACGGCTATCGCGCATTGGAGTCTCTCCGGCTTGGCGATCTTCAGCGCGACTGGGTGGATTATCTCCGGACCAGCTCGGACTATGCAGACTATCTCCGGATCGACCAGATCGGGAAGAAGAAGAGCCTTCTGGCCAGCCAGATCGAGCAGGCCAAAGAGTATTATGGAATACTGGAGCGGCAGCGGTCGATGATCGCGGAAGAGTTCGCTTATGAGCAGAAGACCCTCAAACGCGACTCGATCCTCTTCAAGAAAGACGTCATTGCCGAGGCGGAATATGACAACACGGTCAAGGCATATATCTCCAAGAAGAACAGCCTTGCCGGCTTCGACGCCTCGATGTCCAGCGCACATCTGAGCCGGTTGCAGTTGGAGCAGCAGATCCTGGAATTGGAAACGCAGCAAACGGTTGAACTGGCCGAGTTCGAGCGGCGGCTTGCCCAGTCGAAGGAGTCTCTCCTCGGCCAGATTGCGCTCTGGAAAGAGCAGTATGCCATCATTGCGCCTTACGCAGGAATCGTGTCCCTCCAGAATGTCTGGGGCCGGGGACAGCGCGTAGATGGCGGAGACGTGATCGCGAGTATCGCTCCCGCCGGGGAGATGAAGGTGATGGGGCGGCTGAAAGTCCCCTCCTCGGGATTTGGAAAGGTCATGGTCGGTCAGCCCGTGAACATCAAGTTGAACGGGTTCCCTTATCTCGAATTCGGCATCTTGAAGGGAAATGTCGCCTCGATTTCCTCCGTCCCGGAAGAGACGCCGGGCGGGCTTGCCTATACGGTGGACGTGGCGTTGCCGAGAGGCCTCGAAAGCACCTACCGCAAGGAGCTCCCCTTCGTGCAGAACATGGACGGCAGTGCGGAAATCATCACGGAAGACCTGCGGCTCATCGACCGTTTCATCCAACCGATCCGTTCGCTCTTCCAGAATAGATAGAAAGACCAAATACAATTAACTTATGAGAAACAATATTCTGAAAGTACTGCTTTCAACGCTCGGAGTAAAATATTCTGACGAGTATGCCGGACGTTTGTATCAAGAGAATCCGGACCGGGACAACTTCTTTGGACTGTCCTATATGCTCTCGGTATACGGCATAGAGGGCAAAGGCTACAACATTGAGGACAAGGGTACGTCTCTCCTGACAAAACCTTTTGTCGCGCAGACGGATAAGGGTTTTCAGGTGGTTTCGGATATCAAAGATGGAAATGTCATCTGTCGGGATGAACGAGGGAGGCATGTCGTCTCGGCAGAGGATTTTTTAGAGTCGTGGACCGGGAATGTGCTGGTGGTCAAGATGGACGAGAAATCGGGAGAGCCGGATTATGTGAAGAATCGAAAGGTGACGCGTGTCAAGGACGTCAAATGCTTGTTGGGTGTGCTTGCCTGCCTGGTTTTGTTCGGCGGACTGATGTTGAGGCAGGCCGCGTCGCTGACGTTCTCTGTGGCCGGGTATTACTTGCTCAGTGTCGTGGGGCTGTTTGTGTCGGTAATGTTGCTTCAGCGCCAGCTCCACGTCGGCGGTGGTCTGGGGGACAAGCTCTGCAGTCTGTTTAAGGAGAGCGACTGCGAGGAAGTTTCGTCTTCCGCGGCCTCGAAAACGCTCCTGAATATCAGCTGGAGCGAAGTGGGTCTCGGGTACTTCCTGTCGAATATCATCCTGCTCTCTTTGTCCGTGGATGTAATCTTCGTGTTGGGTATTATCAACATCCTGATCCTGCCATACACCCTGTGGAGCCTGTGGTATCAAAAGATGAAGATCCGCCGGTGGTGCACGCTGTGTATTATTGTGCAGATTATCCTGTGGGGGCTTGCGCTTGTCTTCTTTCTAACCGGCTTATACCATTCCCCGTTCCGGTTGGCAGCTCTTCTGGCCCTGCCATTCTATTGCCTGGCCGTCCTGGCAGTCCATTATTATGCTGCGACAAAGGAGAAGCAACGCGCTCTTGAGGAAAGCAATGTGGCCAAGCGTGCCCGGTTGTGTCGCGAAGATGTCCTGTTCCATTTCCTGAAGCAGCAGCCGTATTTCGAAGTCACGGATGAGGATTCGGTCATGCTGGCTGGAAATCCGGAGGCCGAGATTTGTCTGACATTGTTTTGCAATCCATATTGCTATCCGTGTGCGGAAGCGCACCGGGTGATTGCCCGGATGCTGAAGAATAATCCGCGAATCAAGGTCCGGTATGTTCTGACGGCACACAAAGAGAACCTGATCCTCCCCAGTCTGTATCTGATATCGTCCTATTTTAAGAAAGGCGGAGCTGTCTTTGACGAGTGGTTTTCTCTTGACGCGAAGGCGCGGAAGAAGGTGAATCTGGAGATAGAGAACGTCGATGAAAGAAAGCGGGCGGAGGAAGAACTCTCCCACCACGGAGAATGCGTCTCCAGATGTAAGGTGAAAATGACGCCAACGATGTTGATCAACGGGTATGTACTACCCGAAGAATATGCGTATGGGGAAATTGAATATATCCTGTTAGGATAGACCAGATGCGCTGTGCCTCAAGCGCTTTTGGAAGAGTAACGAGGCAAAAGTTTAACAATCTAAAAACAAAAACAATGAAAATGAAAACAAGTGAACTCTCATCTCGCCAGATGAAAGAAGTGAAAGGCGGCTGGGGCTATGACAAACCGCGAATGTCAGTTGATGATGGTGGTGTAGGACACTGCGCAACTCCCTGGGGAGAAATTGTGCAGCCTTGTACGAGCGATGCATTCTGCAAAGAAATTCTCGGTGACGACAGAGCGACCTGCATTGGGAAGTAGAATACTATGTGGGAAAGTCTTCGTGGAGATGGTGCCATTGTTGACACAATTTGATCTCGAAGACTTGAGTCATAAGTAAATCCTTAAAAACACAAAACAATGAAAAAAACTAATGAACTCTCATCTCTCCAGATGAAAGAAGTAAAGGGTGGTAAATACCCGAGTGTACATAAACCGCGCATGGAAGATGGTACAGGGCACTGTGTGTCTCCTGAGGGGGATTCTCTCCAGCCTTGTGTCAGTGATGAAATCTGCCAACAGGCCCTCGCTGATGAAGAAGCGAGATGCGTCGATATGTAGAAGACTATCCTGAAGAGTCTTCGTAGCGGAGGCGTCTTAGTAGAAGCACTTCTGCTTCAAAGACTAGTTTGTGGCCATCCTTTTGAGTCAACGCTTGAAAGGATGGCTTTTGGGGTGGGATCGATAATGGCCGAAAGCGGGCCAACCCCTGGCTTTGAAGGTGGGGGTGGGCACGAAACAGGCCGAATTCGTGCCCAGGGGTGTGCGGAGCGTGCTAGACGGATCGAGGCTTGGTTTCTTCGGGGGAAATGGCTAAATTGCAGGACATTTTAGTCAGTGACTGAGAAATGAAGAATTACTTTGATCTCTCCGGGCGCGTCGCCGTGGTGACGGGCGCGTCCACCGGCCTGGGCCTGCAGATGGCCAAGGCGTTTGCGAGCCAGGGCGCCAATCTGGTGCTGCTTGCCCGCCGCATGAATCTTCTGGAGGAGAACGCGAAGGCCATTCACGCCGAGTTCGGCGTGGAGGTGCTGCCGTTCGCCTGCGACATCACCGATACGGACAAGGTCAAGGCCGCCGTGGCCGCCACGATGGCGCGCTTCGGGCGCGTGGACATCCTGATGAACAACGCCGGCACGGGCGCCGTGGCGCCGGCCGAGGAGATCACCGACGAGCAGTTCAAGAAGGAGCTGGACATCGACCTGTTCGGCACGTTCAACTGCTCCCGCGAGTTCGGCAAGGAGATGATCAAGGCCGGCTACGGCCGCATCATCAACATCGCGTCGATGTACGGCCTGGTGGGCAACCTCATCGTGGGCTCCGCCCCGTACCACGCCGCCAAGGGCGGTGTCGTCAACCTGACCCGCGCCCTCGCGGCGGAGTGGGGCAAGCACGGCATCACGGTCAACAGCATCTGCCCGGGCTACTTCTACACCGACCTGACCACCGCCACCCTGGATTCCGACTATTTCCAGGCGATCGCCAAGAACAACATCCCGCTGGGCCGCTACGGCAAGCAGGGCGAGCTGGACACCTGCGCGCTCTTCCTCGCCTCCCCGGCGTCGACCTATGTCAACGGCCAGAATATTGCCGTGGACGGCGGTTATACCTGCATTTAACGGCGGGTCCGAATCCTGAAATGGCCGCATTGCGAAAGCGATGCGGTCATTTTTTATTATAATCTGTAAGATGCGGTTGGAAAAATCTTACAATTGTTAATAAATCGAATCGAGTAATGCGTGCTTCGTTATTTTTGCGGTTAAATATCAATTAGTTACGAAAAAGTGTTTTATTAATCAATTTTTTGACTATCTTTGTGGTGCGGTGATTCCCGGCCCGCCGCCCGGGTGACGGGAGCGCCGCGACAGGTTAGTTAAGTTAGTTGTGTATATTGGTTAGTAGATCCGTATGTTTGATTTGGAGACCGTGAAGGCCTTCTACAAAGGCTATGGGGAGAAAGTGGCTGCGATCCGGCGGGAGCTGGGCCGACCGCTGACCCTGTCGGAGAAGATCCTGTACTCACACGTGTACGATTCCGCCAACTTCCGACCGCTCAAGCGGCTGGAAGACTTTGGCGAATTCCGTCCCGACCGCGTGGCGATGCAGGACGCGACGGCGCAGATGGCGCTGCTGCAGTTCATGAGCACGGGCCGTGAGGCCGTGAGCGTGCCGACGACGGTCCATTGCGACCATCTCATTTGCGCCAAGCAAGGCGCCGAGGCGGATCTGGCGGACGCCCTCAAGACCAATGCGGAAGTCTATGACTTCCTCGCTTCTGCGGCGGCCCGCTATGGCATCGGCTTCTGGAAGCCGGGTGCCGGAATCATCCATCAGATCGTCCTGGAGAACTACGCGTTCCCGGGCGGCATGATGGTCGGGACGGACTCCCACACGCCCAATGCGGGCGGCATGGGGATGCTGGCGATCGGCGTGGGCGGCGCCGATGCGGTGGATGTGATGACGGGAATGCCCTGGGAGCTCCGGATGCCGCGCCTGATCGGCGTGCGCCTGACCGGCTCGCTCAAGGGCTGGGCTTCGCCCAAGGACGTCATCCTCAAACTCGCAGGAATGCTCACCGTCAAGGGCGGCACCAACGCCATCATCGAGTATTTCGGCCCCGGCACGGAGAATCTCTCCTGCACCGGCAAGGCCACCATCTGCAATATGGGCGCCGAAGTGGGCGCCACGAGTTCCATCTTCCCGTTCGGCGTACACATCGCCGAGTACCTGATGGCCACCGGCCGTCGCGAAGTGGCCACGCTGGCCTCCGCGCTGTGCAGCGAGCTGCGCGCGGACGACGCCGTGGTCGCCCATCCCGAGAAGTATTATGACGAGGTCCTGCAGATCGATCTGTCGGAGCTCGAACCGTATATCAACGGTCCCTACACGCCGGACGCGGCCTGCGCGCTCAGCGAGATGAAGGACCGCCAGGCGCGGGAACATTTCCCGCACAAGGTGGAAGTGAGCCTGATCGGCTCCTGCACCAACTCCTCCTACCAGGACCTCTCCCGGGCGGCCGCCGTGGCGCGCGCCGCGCTGGATGCGGGCCTGAAGCCGAAGGCGAAGCTGCTCGTCATCCCGGGCAGCGCGCAGATCCGCGCCACGGCCGAGCGCGACGGCATCCTGGACACGCTCCGCGAAGCGGGCGCGACCGTGATGGCGAACGCCTGCGGCCCCTGCATCGGCCAGTGGGAGCGTCAGACCGACGACAACGAGCGTCTCAATACCATCGTCACGAGCTTCAACCGCAATTTCGCGAAGCGCGCCGACGGCAACCCGCAGACGCACGCCTTCATCGCCTCGCCGTCGATGGCCGTGGCGCTGGCGTTCGCCGGCGAACTGGACTTCGACCCGCGCGTCGAGCCGGTCAACGGCATCTGGCTCCGCGCCCCGCTGGGCGATGACCTCCCGCCCCGCGGCTTCCTGGCCGACGAGTCGGGCTATGTCGCCCCCAAGGCTGGCAGCCCCGATCCGGTGATCCGGCCGGACAGCAAGCGCCTGCAGCGCCTGGAGCCGTTCGCCCCCTGGGACGGCAAGGACTTCGAGGCCCTGCCGCTGCTGATCAAAGTCAAAGGAAAGTGCACCACGGACCACATCTCGATGGCCGGTCCCTGGCTCAAATACCGCGGTCACCTGGAGAACATCTCCGACAACCTGCTGCTGGGCGCCGTCGACGCCTTCACCGGCAAGTCCGGCCCTGTGGCGCCGCGCGCCAAGGCGCTCCGCGACGCCGGCACGGGCAGCGTGGTCGTGGCCGAAGACAACTACGGCGAAGGCTCGAGCCGCGAACACGCGGCGATGGAGCCCCGCTACCTGGGCGTCCGCGCCGTGCTCGCCAAGAGCTTCGCGCGCATCCACGAGACCAACCTCAAGAAGCAGGGCGTGCTCGCCCTGACCTTCTCCCACGCCTCGGACTACGCCAAGGTCCGCTCCGGCGACAAGCTGGACATCCTGTGCGCCGCGATCACCCCGGGTCGCTCGATCCCGGTGATCCTGCACCACGCAGACGGCACCGAGGACCGCATTTCGGTCCGCCACAGTTACACCGCGCAGCAGATCGCCTGGTTCCGGGCGGGCTCTGCCCTCAACACCTTGTCGAAATGACCACGAAGACCCAGAAGGAATACCTGATCTACAAGCTCTCCGATGAGATGAAGGCGAGCACCCGGATCGATGCCGCCCTGTTCAAGAAGCTGGACGTCAAGCGCGGCCTGCGCAACGAAGACGGCACCGGCGTGCTGGTCGGTCTGACCAACATCGGCAACGTCGTGGGCTACGAGCGCGAGAAGGACGGCACCATCGTGCCGACCGAGGGACGCCTCTACTTCCGGGGCTACGAAGTCAAGGACCTCGTGCACGCCCTGATGGCCGAGAAGCGTTTCGGCTACGAGGAGATCTGCTTCCTGCTGCTCTCGGGCCGCCTGCCGGACGCCGAGGAGCTCCAGGCCTTCAAGGACCTGATCTTCGACAACATGCCGCTCGAGCAGAAGACCATCCTGCATATCATCGAGCTGGAAGGCGACGACATCATGAACATCCTCGCGCGCAGCGTGCTGGAGTTCTACACCTTCGACGAGAATCCCGACGGCGTCTCGCGCGAGAACCTGATGCGCCAGAGCATCGAGCTCATCTCCAAGTTCCCGACGACCATCGCCTACGCGTTCAATATGTACCGCCACCACCACCGTGGCCGTTCGCTGCACATCCGCGACGCCCAGCCGGGCCTGTCGCTGGCGGAGAACTTCCTCTACATGCTCAAGGGCTCCGACTACACGGAGCTGGACGCCCGCACGCTGGACGTGCTGCTGATCCTGCACTCCGAGCACGGCGGCGGTAACAACTCCACCTTCACCGTGCGCGTGACTTCGTCGTCCGGCACGGACACGTTCTCGTCCATCGCCGCGGGCATCGGGTCCCTCAAGGGCCCCAAGCACGGCGGCGCCAACCTCAAGGTCTGCGACATGATCGCCTTCATGAAGAAGGAGATCAAGGACTGGACGAGCGAAGCCGAGATCGCCTCCTGCGTGCGCAAGCTGCTCGCCGGCAGCGCGTTCGACCACTCCGGCCTCGTCTACGGCATCGGCCACGCGGTCTACACCAAGTCCGACCCGCGCGCCGTCCTGCTCAAGGAGATGGCCCGCGAGCTGGCCGCCGAGAAGGGCCGCCAGGACGAGCTGGCGTTCATGGAGCTGATCGAGAAAGTGGCCATCGAGACCATCTATGCCGTCAAGGGCAAGAGCAAGACACTCTGCGCCAACGTGGACTTCTACTCCGGATTCGTCTACGACATGATCGGCATCCCCCGCGAGATCTACACGCCGCTGTTTGCGATGGCGCGTATCGTGGGCTGGTGCGCGCACCGCAACGAAGAGCTCAACTTCGAAGGCCGCCGCATCATCCGCCCCGCCGACCGTGTCGTCACCGACGAGAAAGAATACGGACAAATGGCCGACCGCTAGGGTCAGCCATTCCATTCCGTCATTTTATTCCGTTTATACCTCAATGCCCGGCCCCGGCCGGGCATTGTTCATTTCCCGATGTCGGCCTTGAGCTGGCGGATGGCGGCCCGGGCGTCGCCGGCGGCCTGGTCGAGCAGGGTGACGAAGCGGCTGCCGATGATGCCGCCGGCCGCCGCGGCGCAGGCGGCGTCGAAGGTCTGCTTGTTGCTGATGCCAAAGCCGACCATGCGCGGCAGGCGGAGCTTCATCGCGTCGATCTTCTGGAAGTAGGCCTGCTTCTGGGCGTCGAAGTCCTTCTGGGCGCCCGTGGTGGCGGCGGACGAGACCATGTAGATGAAGCCGGCGGTGTGCTCGTCGATCAGGCGCACGCGCTCCTCGGAGGTCTCCGGGGTGATGAGCATGATGGTATGCAGCCCGTAGCGCTCGGCCACGTCTTTGTAGCTTTCCAGGTAGTCCTTGAAGGGGAGGTCGGGCAGGATGAGCCCGTCCACGCCCACCTCCTGGCAGCGCTTGCAGAAAGCCTCGAAGCCGTAGTGGGCGACGGGGTTGAGGTAGCCCATCAGGATGAGGGGGATGTCCACGTCCTTGCGGATGCCTTCCAGCTGCGAGAAGAGGCGCTCGACGGTCATCCCGTTGCGCAGGGCCTGGCTGGCGGCGCCCTGGATCACGGGGCCGTCGGCGATCGGGTCGCTGAAGGGGATGCCGATCTCGATCATGTCCACGCCCTCGGCGGCGAGGGTGCGGATGACGTCCGCCGTGCCGTCGAGGGTCGGGGCGCCGGCGCAGAAGTAGATGGAGAGCAACCGCTGCGGGTTGCCGCTGAAGAGTCTGTCTATACGGTTCATAATCAATTATCTTTGAAGGTTTTCAAGGAATACTTCCAGCAGGTCCGGGTCCTTGATGCCCGGGGCGGTCTCGAAGCGGCTGTTGAGGTCGAAGCCTGCGAGGAACGGGTAGATGAAATCGTGGAGCGTCTCCACGGTGTCCAGGCCGAGGCCGCCGCTGAGCAGGAAGCGCGTCTTCTCCTCATAGTCGTCCATGATGGACCAGTCGAAGCGCTTGCCGCTGCCGCCGTGGCCCGGGGTGCGGGTGTCGAAGAGGAAGAGGTCGCAGGCGCCTTCGTAGCCGGCGACGGTGTTGCGCACGCTCTCTTCGGCGATGCCGAAGGCCTTGATGACGCGCAGGCCGTCGCGCTCGCGCAGCTGCGCGCAGAATTCCGGGCTCTCCGAGCCGTGGAGCTGGATGTAGTCGAATCGGTAGGTGTCGTGGCGGCGGAGGATCTCCTCGCGGGTCGCGTCCACGAAGACGCCCACGCGGCCCGCTTTAGCGGGCAGGTAGGAGGGGACTTCGCGCACGAAGCGGGGCGAGCCGGGGTAGAAGATGAAACCGATGAGGTCCACGCCGAGGGCCTCCACGGCGCGGATGTTCTCTCCTTCGGTCATGCCGCACACCTTGACGAGTTTGTTGTTGATCATAATGCTTGCAGGAATGCGTCCAGGGCGGCGCCCGGGTCGCTTTGTTTCATGAAATTCTCGCCCATCAGGAAGCCGCGGAAGCCCGCTTCGCGCAGCGCGCGCACGGTGGCCGGGTCGCTGATGCCGCTCTCCGACACGAGCACGGGCCCCGCTTCGTGCGTGGGCGTTGTGCTGTCCGGCCGCGGGGCCAGAAGCGGGGCCATCTCGAACGATGTCTGCACGTCGGTGACGAAGGTGCCGAGGTGGCGGTTGTTGACGCCGACCACGTCGACCTCGGGCGTGATGTAGTCCAGCTCTTCCGGGCTGTGGATCTCCAGCAGGACCTCCAGGCCGAGGCGGTGCGCCTCCGCGGTCAGCGCGGCGCAGGCCTCACGCGTGAGGCACGCCGCGATGAGCAGCACCGCGTCGGCGCCCGCCCCCCGCGCGTCGGCGAGCTGCCGGGGGTCGATGATAAAATCCTTCCGCAGGATGGGAATGTCCACCAGCGGCCGCACGCGGCGGATGAAGTCGAGGCTGCCGCCGAAATACTGCTCGTCCGTGAGGACGCTCAGCGCGGCGGCGCCGGCTTTCGCGTAGGCGGGGACGACCTCCTCCGGGACCGCGTCCGCGTGGATCCAGCCCTTGGAAGGGGACTTCCGCTTGAATTCCGCGATGATGCCGGACGGAGAAGCGAGCAGCGCCGCCCGCAGCGAGCGTTTCCGCTCGCCGGCGAGCTCCTGCCGCTTGGTGGCGATGATCTGTTCGAGAATGTCCATACTAGCTGTTGACGGCAAGGAATCGTTTGAAAGCGGAGAGGGCCTTGCCGCTGTCCAGCGACTCGCGGCAGATGGCGATGGAATCCTCGACGGAGAGATTGCGGTCGAGGACCGAGAGGCCGCAGGCGGCGTTGGCCAGGATCACGCTCTTCTGCGCTTCCGTGGCCGTGCCTTCCAGGACGGCGTCGAAGATGCGGACGGCGTCCTCGGCCGTCTTGCCGCCATAGATGTCTTTCGGCTCCACGTAGTTGAGGCCCATGTCCTTGGGCGTGAACACCTTCTCGAAGCTCGGGGTCACGAGCTTGAAGCCGGAGGTCAGCGAGATCTCGTCGTAGCCGTCGTAGCTCGTGACCACGCCGTAGTTGTCGCCGATCTTCTGGTGAGCGCGGACGTAGAGGCGCTGCTGCGCCTGCGTGGCCGTGCCGTGCAGCGAGTTCTTGGGCTGGCAGGGGTTCACCAGCGGGCCGAGCAGGTTGAAGCAGGTCGGCACGCCGAGCGCGCGGCGCACAGGCCCGACGAACTTCATGCCGTAGGCGAAGAGCGGGGCGTGGAAGTAGCAGATGCCCGCCAGGTCGAGCGAACGGCGCAGGACGTCCGGGTCGGCGCTGAACTTGGCGCCGTGGAGCTCCAGGACCGTGCTGGCGCCGCTCACGGAGGTGCTGGCGCCGTTGCCGTGCTTGGTCACCTTGTAGCCCGCGCCGGCGATGACGAACGCCGAGCAGGTGGAGATGTTGAAGGTGTTCTTGCCGTCGCCGCCGGTGCCCACGATGTCGAGGGTGTTGTAGTCGTCCAGGTCGATGTGCTTGCCGGTCTCCAGCAGGCCGTCGCGGAAGCCGAGGAGCTCGTCCACGGTCACGCCGCGGGTCTGGATGGCCATCAGCAGGGCTGCGATCTGGCTGTCGTTGAAGGATTCGTGGGTGATGCCCAGCAGGATGTCGTGGGCTTGCTCGCGGGAGAGGCTCTCGCCTTCGATGAGCTGGTTCAGATACGCTTTCATATCGTTTTTGTTTTTAATGATTCAACCAATTTGCGATGATTTTCGCGCCGTCGGGCGTGAGGACGCTCTCGGGATGGAACTGCAGGCCGCGGATGTCCAGCGCGCGGTGGCGCAGGGCCATGACCTGCCCTTCCGGGCTCACGGCCGTGCACTCGAGGCAGGCCGGCAGCGTAGCGGCGTCGACCACCCAGGAGTGGTAGCGCCCCACGGGAAATTCGTCCGGCAGGCCGGCGAAGAGGTAGTCGTCGGCCGTGCGGCGGCAGGGCGTCTGCACGCCGTGGAAGACGCTCGACAGGTTGACGAGCGTGCCGCCGAAGGCCTCGCCGATGCCCTGCTCGCCCAGGCAGATGCCCAGGATGGGCTTGCGGCCGGCATAGCGGCGGATGACTTCCGGCATCAGGCCGGCCTCGGACGGGATGCCGGGGCCCGGCGAGAGGAGGATCTTGTCGTAGGCTTCGAGCTCCTCGAGCGCGAAGCGGTCGTTGCGCAGCACGGTGACCTCGCCGCCCAGTTCCCTGACCAGGTGGGCGAGGTTGTAGGTGAAGGAATCGTAATTGTCTATGATGACGATGCGCATAATCTTCTAGAGTTGGGAGGCGAGTTCGATGGCTGTACGCAACGCGCCCAGTTTGTTGTTGACTTCCTGCAATTCGTATTCGGGCCTGCTGTCCGCGACGATGCCGCCGCCGGCCTGGAACCACAGTTCCCCGCCGCGGCTGACGAACGAGCGGATGGTGATGGCCTGGTTGAGCGAGCCGTCGAAGCCGATGCTGCCCACGCAGCCGCCGTAGGCGCCGCGGTTGTGCGGCTCGAGCTCCGAGATGATCTGCATCGCGCGGACTTTGGGCGCGCCGGAGAGCGTCCCGGCCGGGAAGGTGTCGATGAACGCCTTGACGGGGTCGACGCCGGCCTCGAGCGTGCCGCCCACGCGGCTGACGAGGTGGATGACGTGGGAGTAGTACTGGAGCTCCTTGTAGAACTCCACCGCCACGCCGTGGCAGTTGCGGGAGAGGTCGTTGCGGGCCAGGTCCACCAGCATCACGTGCTCGGCGTTCTCCTTCGGGTCGTTGCGGAGGAACTCCGCGCCGCGGGCGTCGGCCGCTTCGTCGCCCGTGCGCCGGGTGGTCCCGGCGATCGGGTCGATGAAGGCGCGCCCGTCCTCGATGCGGCAGTGCGTCTCGGGCGAGGAGCCCATCAGGCGGAAGCCGCCGAAGTCCATGTAGAACAGGTACGGAGAAGGATTGATGCTGCGCAGGGCGCGGTAGAGCTGGAAGTCGTCGCCCTCGTAGCGCTGCACGAAACGGCGCGAGAGCACGACCTGGAACACGTCGCCGCGCAGGCAGTGCGCGATGCCGCGGCGGACGTTGTCCATGTGCTGCGCGTCGGTGAGCGGGGAGGTGACTTCGCCCACGGGGCGGAAATCATAGAGGTTGGCGGCCGGCCGGCCGAGCAGCCGCTCGATGCGGTCGGACTGCGCTTCGGCGCCTTCCGGGATGAGCTCGTGCAGGGTCAGGCGATTGCGGAAATGGTCGAACTCGAGCACGTAGCGGAACAGGATGTAGAGCAGGTCCGGGGCGTCGTTCTCCGCGCGCGTCTCGTCCTTGACGGGAATGTCCTCGAAATAGCGGACGGCGTTGAAGGAGGTGTAGCCCCACAGCCCCACGACCTTGCGGTCCAGCTCGAAGGCGTCCAG
>JAEEGK010014480.1_pt1 | contig 17621 bp, 9 predicted proteins | sample 8958771 | NCBI WGS metagenome assembly JAEEGK01 (sample SAMN16246547, study PRJNA631951) | gut metagenome | biome: gut microbiome; feature: rumen; material: SC-attached | host: Bos | place: Iran: Karaj | collected 2018-10
TTTAGTATCAATATATAAAGTATTTATTCTTACATTTGAATAATAAAGATATTTTACATAATTCAATATTAATACTAAAATTTGATTTTCAATTTTCTTTAAATTCATCATTTATTGAAAAATAACTTATATATCATTTATATTGACAAAGAGATTTATTTTTTAATTATTCATTTATATATATAATTCACTTTTTAATTGCATTTTTTCATTTTTTTCAAATATTTTAATTTATATTTTTTATCTTTTGTCTTTCATGTAAAAATAAATTATCGACTTCTTATAAATAAAATATTATTAATGATAAATTTTAATTTTATTCATTACTTTTTTATTATTTCATTTAAAGAAATATTATTTTATTTAATTAAATAAATTCTCTATCTCTTAATTTAAATATTTTTTTTAATTTTTTTATATTAAAAAAAAATAAAAGAAAAATTCTATTTTAATCATTAAATATAAAAAAAAATATAATTAATTATTTTATTCTTTCCCTTGCCAAACAATTTGTTTTTTCCCATTAATATATCCTTCATATTCTTTCATATTCCAATCTTTTCTTCTCATTTGTTTTAAAGTAGGAAATATTTTTTTGATAAAAGTATCAGGAAACATTTTGAAAACATTTGAATAAAATTTAATAATTTCTGATTCACAAATTCCAATTTCAAAATTATTTTCAAATTGATTATTATTTGTTGAATTAATATACATTTCATACAATTTTTGTTTAATTTCTTTGAAACTTTTTTCTATTAATTTTTTTTCTTGATATTTTTTATAGAATACATAAGTTATTGACAATATAATAAAAATACCTATTGTAAATTTTAAATAATCATAAAATATTGTTTTTCCAAAATTTAATACTAAATTAATTAACATATCAAAAATATATTTTTTTGGATTTGATAATATTTCAATTAATGATTCAAAAGGAGAAAAAAACATTTTTAAAAAATCACCAAATGAACTTTCATTCAAATTATCATTTATTTTGTTTATTATTCTTTCATATGTAATATTATTTTTTAAACAATAATAATAACCTAAAGATAATGAACCAATGCATAATCCTCCTGCTAATAAAGAATAAGGAATATCTAAATTACCATTTAATGAATTATTTGATGAATCATATGATTTTTCTTGAGATATTAAATTATATTTTGGTTTATTATTATTAAAATTATTATTATTATCATTATAAAAATTATAGTTATTACTATTAAAATTATTATCATTATTATTATTAATATTATAGTTATTGTTGTTAAAATTATTATTATCATTGTTATTATTATTATAATTATTATTATTATTGTTGTTTGTTAAATTTAATTTTTCAAAGTCTGATGACAAATCATCTTTTAATTGTTGTATTTTTTCATAATCTACATTTTGATTTTTTTGATTATTATGAATATTTAGGTTTTCATGTGATGTATTTCTTTTAATATTGTTTTTTGAAATATTTAAATCAGGAATTTTATTAATATGATTGGTTTGATAATTTGAAAAAGTATTATTTAAATTATTATTTTTTGAAACATCTAAATTTAAATTTTTGTTATTTTTATTATATATATTTATTTGATTATGATTAATATTTTTATTATAAAAATCATTATTATTATTATATTTTTTATTTTGATTTTGATTATTATTTGAATTATAATTTACAATATTATTATGGTAATTATCAATATTATTATATTGATTATTATTTATATAATAATTATCTAAACTTTTATTATTATGGTTATGTTCAAAATTATTATTATCTATATTATTATTATAATGATTTTTATTATCATTATTATAATTATCAAAATTTTGAAAATTTTGTTTTTGAATTTTATTAGAATTGTTACTATTATAATATTGATTTTCCATTTTATTGTAATTATCCATATTATATTTTTGATTTTGAATATTATTATTTTTATTTTTATTTTGGATATTATAATCATTTTGATTTGTATTATATTTATCTATATAATTATAATTTTGATTTAGGATATTATTACTATTATTATCTTCAATATTATTATATTCATTTTTATTATTATTATTATAATCACCTATATTATTATAATTTTGTTTTTGAGAAATAATGTTATTGTAAATATCTATATTATTATTTTTTTGGTTTTGAGTAATATCATTATAATTATCAATATCATTAAATTTATTATTTAGATTAATATTTTTATTATTATAATTATTATTTTGATTTGAATAATTTTGGATATTTTGTATATTATTTTGATTTTGATGAATATTTTCAATATAATTATTATTTTGACTTTGATATTGTTCTATATTTTTATTATAATTATAATTAACATTATTATCTTCATTGTCATATTTAACTTTCATTTTATTATTCTGGAATTGATTTATATTATAATCATTAACATTATTATTATATTCATAATAATTCTGGGTATTATTCCTTTGATAATTGTATTTGATAAAATCATCTTTTTGATTTTCATGATTATTAATTTTATTTTTTTGATAATTATTATAATCATTATTTATATTCTTTAATCCTTTTTCAATATTTCCTACTAATCTATAATAATTTTGCCTGTTATTATAATTATCATTATGCTTTTGTGAAATTATACTAGAATTAATAACTTCTTTTATGGGACTTAAATTCCAATTTTCTTTTTTATTTTCATAACTAAAATTAACTTGAGTTGAAAAATTATCTCCAGAATTATTTTCTTCTTTTGATTCATTAGAATTATTATAATAATTATTATAATTATTATCATTATTTTTATTATAATTAATATTAATTATTTCAAATTTTTGATTTTGATTAATTAAATTAGGAATTTTATTTGGAGAAAATTTTATTGAATTATTATTATTTAAAGATTTATTATGTTCTGAATAAGTATTATTTATTGATGAACCATTATCATTCTCACAATTTTCATAAAAAAAACTTTTATTTGTACTATTATTTTTTTCATATTGATTATTATATAAATTATTAGTTTTAATTGGTGGATTTTTTTTTTCATTATCATTTAATTGAAAATTAGAAGTTTGATAATTATTATAATTATAATCGTTATTGTCAATTTTCTTACTTTCATAACTATCTTTTCCAAAAGTAAATTGATCAATATTTTTTAAATTTAAATTATTATGTAATTGACTTGGTGTATGAAATTTTTTTTCATAATAATTTTTTCTTTGTTCAATAATATTATTATCTTTATTAATAGAATTATTATCTTCTTCATATGGAATTATTTTAAAATCTTCTCCTCTCATTTTAACTAAACCATCATTAAAATTATCAAAAGAAACTTGAGAAACTCTTAATTCTTCATTTGTATTATTTAAATTATTATTATTATTATTAATTGGGACTAATTTATATTTAATATTATTTATTATTATTATTTTTTGTCCATCTTCAGAATAAAATAATGATATTTGTTTTTTTTCTTTTTTATTTGATTCTTTTAGAAAATGAAGTTCAGTTAATTTTCCTTCTTTTACTATACTTTTTCTTTTTGTTTTTTCATTTTGTAAATTTTGTGAAAATGCAGATTTTCTTTTATTAGATAAATTAATAACATAATAGTTTAAATCTTCTTTTAATTCATTTTTTATTTTTTCTCTATTTTTTTCATCTTTAATAGCTTCATTATATTGATTTATATAATATTTTTTTGAAAGATTTGATTCAATTGGTATATTCATTTTTATTAGACGTTTTTTTAATTCATTCAATGTAAAGTCTTTTCCTTCTTTTAAATTTATTGACATATTATTTAAATTTATTTTTAAATTTTAATTAAATTAAAATATTAACATTTTATTTCTATTTTCAAAAACTTTTAATGATTTAACAATTAAATATTAATCTATTATTTAGTTCGTTAAATTTTAAATAAAAATAAATAAATATAATAATTATAAAAATGAAAAGTTTACCTCAATCAAATTCAGAAAGTTTTTCAAAAATAGTAATAAATAATCAATCTAATTTTAAAAGTAGAGCAAATCAAAATTCAGATTTTAATTCATTATTTTCAGTTAATAATAGTAATATGGACTCTATTGATAAAAAGATTAAAAATAAGTATAATTCAGCTATAGATTATTTAAATAATAAAAATAATAAACGTTCAGTTTCAGGAAATCAAAATTTGTATAATAATGAAAGATATATTCAATTAAAAAAAGATATGATATTCAATTTTTTTGATTCAAATACAGATAAATATAAAAATTTAAATTTACATATTAATTTTAATAGTAATAATATACAAAATAATAATAATAACCAAATAAATAAAATTTACAAATCAAATAATTTTTTTAATAATTCTTCAAAAAAAACAAGAACAAGTGGAAAAGATAATATAAAAAAGAAAATAGAACATATATTAAATTCTCAAAAAAAAAAAGAAGAAGAAACAGATGAAAATAGAATAAATAAATCAATGAATCATCTTCAAACAAAGTCAATTTATAATGAAAAAACAAGAGAAAAAATGAAGCAAATATATGAAATTTTAAAACCAAAAAAAGATCCAAAAAAAAAAGGATTACATTATGAAGTTTTTGAAGAATCTTTAGCAGCATTTAAATTAAGAGAATTAAGAGAAAAAAAAAATCAACCTTCAATTTTAAATAATTTTGTAAATGGAATAGATGATAATAATCTAAATAATAATACAAGTAGATTTATTAAAAAAATAAATCCTCATGTTGATTTATATGATAATAAATATAATAATATTGAAAATATACAAAAATCTGCATCATGTCAAAGAATAATTCATATGACTAAAGTTTTAGATTCTGAAACAAAAAAAAATAATTTTAATGAATTTGATTATGGATTCAAAAAAAAAAATATTAATAAATATGAATTAAATAATGTTAAAAAAGATTTATTTGCAGTAACACATGAAAGAAAAATCAAAAATAAATTGATTGATTTTAATAAATTTACAATTTTTCCTGATATTATGAGAAGAAAAAAAGATGATGGTTTATTAGATGAATATGCAAAAAATAATTTACAAATTATCTCTGGAATTAAAAGTGATTGGGCTAATAAAAATAATAAAAATAATAATACTCAAAAAAAAAATGATAATAATAAAAATGATGGTGTTGAAAAAAACAATAATAATATAAATAATAATGAAAATAATGATAATACTAATTTTAATAATTTATTAAATAAAGTAGTTAATTTTAAAAATGAAGAAAAAAAAGAAAATGAAGAATTTAAAATTGATGATAAAGAAGATATAAATATCGATGATTTATTAGATTAATTTAAATAATTTTAATTAATTTTTTTTGTATTACTAATATTCAATTTTAAAATTTTTAGTTTTTTTAAATAATAATAATAAATAAAAAATATAATAATAAGGGTTAATATGGTAAAAAATAAATAAAAAATGATAGGAATAAAAGTAGGTTCTTTTTCATCAATGATTTCATATGGAGAAATAAAAAAAAGATCAAATAATTATGAATGTAATGTTTTATTATCTAAATCTTCAAAAAGAACAATTCCAACTCTTTTAACTTATTTACCAAATAATAGAGTAATTGGTGAAGAAGCAAAAATCTATTATAAAAGATATTATACTTCTTCATTTAATTATATTAATAGATTAATTTCTCTAAATAAAGATTCAGAATTTGGAAAAAAAGAATTAAAATTATATTTTAACGATAAAAAATTTAATTATAATTTTTTTACTTATGAAATTGAGAATGAAAAAAAAAATATTGAAATAGATGAAATAGTTTATACCTTTTTCAAAAAATTATTTGAATATTTTATCACATCAGAAAATAAAAATATAGAAAAAATAATAACAAATATTCCAGATTATTTTACTATACCTCAAATTAATCATTTTTATAAAATTTTAGAAATTTCCTCAATAAATTCTAAATTATTAATTGAATCTGCAGCAATAACATTATATTATGCCTATTCTAAATTTAATGATTTATTTTATCAAGGTGATATTTGTAAATATGTTATTTTTGTTGATATTGGACATTCAAAAATTTCTTTTTTTTTTTCTAAATTTACTCATCATAATTGTGAAATATTAAAAAATCAAACTTTATTATTTTCAGGAGGAAGAAATATTGATGAAATACTCATAAAATATTTTAATCAAAAATTTAAAGAAATAAATGGTAAAGAATTTATTCATAATAAAAAAGCAATTATTAAAATTATGGAAGAAATTGAAAAAATTAAACAAAATTTATCTGTTAGTAGTGAATTTTTAATTAATATTGATGCATTTATTGATAATATTGATTTTGTTCTTCATATAAAAAAAGAAGAAATAAAAAAAGTATTATTTGATTTTACAAAAGAATTTTCAATAGAATTTAAAAGATTTTATGAAAGTTGTTTAAAATTATTAAATGAAAATGAAGGAATATCATATATTGAATTAATAAGTGATTTAACTAGAATTATTTTTTTTGAAAATGAAATTAAAAGAATTTCAAATATGCCAATTTCAAGAACAATTTCATGTGATGAATGTGTTGCAGTTGGAAATTCTCTTTATTGTCTTTTAGAAGAAGAAAAATTACCAAATAAATATATTTATTCTATATTTAAAAAATCAAAATATACTTTAATTTATACAATTAATGAAAAAGAAGATATTATTTTATTAAAGAAAGAACAAAGAATTCCTTTGAATTACTATATTAATTTGAATCTTGATGAATATAAAAAAATATCTATTTTAATTAAATATAAAAATGAAGAAGTATATACATTATTATTAACAAATGAAATAATTCAATATGATATAAATTTATATGAAATTCTAAAACAAAATAAAAGTGCAATTCAAATGAATATATGTTTTTTTATTAATATAAATGAAGAAATAGAAATGAAATCTATTCAAATTATTAAGCAAAATGGTGAATTAATTAATTTGGATATTAAGACATTAGTAAAATCAACTTTTAAAGATAATTTTATTGATATGAGAAAAACTATTTTATTTCAAAATGAAAAAATTTTAAGTCAAAATGATCTTAATTATAATATATTTTTAGAAAAAAAAGATAAATTAATTTCAAAAATTACAATGGTAAAAAAAAATTTACAAAATAATATAAATAAAGAATATTTCCAAGGAATTACTTTTGGACAATATTTAAATATAATAATTAAAAGTATTAATGAAGATAAAGATATTGAAAATAATGAAATTAAATTTATTAAATTTGTTGATGATTATTGTAAAATTTTTTCTAAAATATATGAAGAAAAAGCTAAAATAAAAAATAAAATTGAAAAATTATTAGATTTTTTACAGAAATATAATAAAAATAAAGAAAAAGAAAAAGAAATTGAAAAATTAAATTCATTACTTAATTCATTAAAATATATTATAGAAAATGAAGAACTTAAGAAAATAAAAGAAAAATTTGAAAAAATAGAAAAACAATAAAAATTTTATATTATTTTAAATTAAAATATTATAAATAAAAAATTATTCCTTCAAAAAAAATTCATAATTTTATTAATTTAAAATTTCTTTAAATTATAAAAATTACTTCAAAAAAAAAAAAAAAATAAAACTATTTTTTAAACTGAACAACAATACAACTCATATTATCACATCCTACTCCAGTATCAGTAAAAACATCAGGAGCTAGAATTTCATCATATAAATCTTCAATCATTTTGGAAATTTTTCCATTAGGTTGATTTTTAAATTTTTCTTTAAAAAAATCACAAACTTCTTGATTACTTTTACAATCCCAAATTCCATCACAAGCAATAACACAAAAATCACATTCATCACTTAAATTTTCAACTTTAATATCAGGAAAAGGAGAAATAATTTGTTCATCAGGTTTTAATTTTTCATCAATTTTATATTCTGAATCACCTAAACCTCTACTTAAATTTAAATTACCTAAAACTCTTCCATCAGAAACCCATCCACCTGCTTTTTCAATTCTTTTTAATTCACTTGGTATTTCTGGTTTATGATCAATACTCATTGCAAATGCTTCTCCATTTTTACATAAAACACTTCTTGAATCACCTGCATTTGCAAAAAATAATTTTTTCTCTTTTATACATAAAATACATGCTGTTGTTCCTGTGAACATTGATATTTTTGCATCTGGTTGTTCTTTTGGATCTATTGCTTCTCTTAATATTTCAATTTGAGAATTTTTTGTATTTTCACGTAATTTTGCATTTTCTTCTTTTGATTTTTTAAATTCTGATATTAATTCTTCACGACCTGATTCTGATAACATCATTTCATCCATTTTAAGATAATTTGATTCTAAAGCTGTTTTAATATCATTATTTAAATAATTTTCATTTTTTATTAATTCATCTGCAAAATGATGACCTACAAATAAAGCTACTTCACGTCCACCATGACCATCAAAAATACCAAAAAGATTTGTATCTTTATTTGGACCTAAGTCTAAACATGTCATGTGTGCATCTTCCATTTGCTTACGCCATCCTTGCATTGTACATGAACCATAACGAATCTAATTTTTTTTTATTTTTTTATATTTTTTTTTGATTGAATGTTAGGTTTATGGACTTACTTGTGTGTTTTCACCATCTTCAGAATGTTTATCTTTTAAAGGAGTACTTAAGAATTCTCCCATTTAATTTTTTTAAATGTTTATTTATTTTAAATAAAATTAAATATTTGAAAAAAAATAAAAAAATATTTTTTTAAAGAATATATTTTTTTTATTTATTTAAAATAAATATTAAATCAAATTTATCATTTTTAATTCAAAAAAACAAAAAAAAAAAGAAATAAAAAAAACCCATTTTTATTCATCATCATCATCATCACTATCTTCAAATTTAACAACCTTACTTTCTCCTCCAGTAATAACAGCTCCAGTTTTTTTAGCTTTTTCTAAAGGATCAACATTACCTCCTCTACCTCTTCCTCTACCTTTTTGTTGAAATCCTCCTTTTTTTTGACCAAATCCTCCTTTTGAATTAGAATTATCAATTCTTAATTCTCTTCCACCTAAACTTTCTCCATTTTTTTGAATAGCTTTCTCAACAGCTTCTTTAGAATCAAAATCAATATGAGCAAAACCTTTCATTTTTCCATCTTCATTTTTAGCAATTCTAATATCTAAAATTTCACCACAATCACTAAAAAAATTTCTAATATCATTTTCTTTACTTTTAAAACTTAAATTACCAACAAAAATAGAAAATTCACTTTTAGGATTATTTTTATTTCCTCCTTTATTTCCTCCTTTAACTTGACTATTTTTATCATTTGAATAACGAATATGAAGAGAACGACCATCAAGTTCTAAATTATTAGCATCTTTCATAGCTTTAAATGCTGATTTTCTATCATAAAATTTAACAAAACCAAATCCTCTTGATTTATTAGTTTTTTTATCTTTTGCAATTTGAGCAACTTCAACATCACCATATTTCATAAAATATTCAGCAAGAGATTGTTCTGAAGTATTAAAGGAGAGATTACGAACAAAAAGCTCTTCGAATACTTCATGTGGTAATTCATTATCTGATTCTTCTTTTTCTTTTTCTTCTTCTTTTTCATCTTCTGAATCTTTTTCTTTTTCTTTTTTTTCTGAATCAGAATCTTCTTTTTCTTTTTTTGGAGTTTTTTTTTTTGGATTTTTTTTTGGTTTTATTTCTCTTTCTGAATCAGAATCTTCTTTTTCTTTTTTTTGTGTTTTTTTAGGAGTTTTTTTTGGTGTTTTTTTTGGAGTTTTTTTTGTTTTTTTTGGTTTGATATCTTCATCATCATCATCTTCATCATCATCTGAATCCTCTTTTTTTGGAGTTTTCTTTTTTATTACTTTTTTGGGTTTTTTTTCTTCTTCTGATTCATCATCTGATAATTCTTTTTTTTCTTCTTTTTTTAATCCTTTTTTTGGAGTTTTAGTAGGAGTTTTTTTTGGTGTTTTTTTTGTAATTTTTTTTGGTTTTTCTTCTTCTTCTGATTCATCTTCAGATTCATTTTTTTTTGTTGATTTTTTTTTTGATTTTTCTACTCTTTTTGTTTTTTTTTTTATTATTTCTAAATCTTCATCATCAGAACTTTCTATATCTTCTTTTTCTTCTTTTTCTTCTTTTTTTTCTATTTTTTTTGATGTTTTTTTTACTTCTTCTTCTGAGGATTCTGAGTCTGAAAGTCCTTCATCTAAATTCTTTTTACCCATTAAAAGATAAAAAAATAAATTTTAATGATTCATATATATTAAAGATAAATAATTAAAATATTAATAATTTCTTATTGATTAAATAAATTAAAAAAAAATTAAAAAATCAGAAAAAATGTGGAATTTTTTTAATTTTTTCATTTTATATCATATTTTTTTTTCTTTTGAAATTTATGAATGAAATTTGATAAATAAAACAAAAGAAAAAATTTTGATTAAGTAAAATTATTTTTTTATTGTAAAAAAAAATTATTATAATTAATAAATTAAGAAAATTAAAAAAAATAAATTTGAAAATAATAAATAAAATATTTAAAATTTTTTTTAAAATATTAATTTCTTAATTTATTAAAATATTTTAATATGTCAAATAATCAAATATTAAAAAAAAGAAAAATCAATTCTATAATCTCACCATCAATTTCAACAAAAGAATCATTTAATTTAATAACAAATAAAAAAAATAAAAAAATAAGAAATAATTCTTATGCAGCACAATCAAATTTTAAGACTTATAACAATAAAAAAAAAAGTTATTCAGATTTATATCTTTCAATAAGTAAAATAAATTTATATTTAAAATATAAATCAAATGAAAAATTTGAATATTATTTAATTTCATCATTAATAAAAAAAAAGAAAGGAAGATTTAATTTATTTTTTAATGAATTAAAAATATATAATGATGAAAATGATTATTTAAGAAGATTTTATTATTTAACTGATTCCAAATATAGAATTCCAAAATATTTTCAATATTATAAAAATTATTTAGATTATTTTTGTCGTCCTTTTATTATTGGAAAATCATCAAATAAAATATTATTAAAACATATGGAAAAAGCAGCAGAAGAATTTTATAAAAATAATTTTCAAGATGAAGAAAAAAAAAATGAAGAAAAAGAAAAAAATAAAATTACAAAAATTCATACTAATATTTTTTCTCAAAAAGTTATACAAGAAATTGAAAATGAGAGATTAGAAACGAATGAAAAAAAAAATAAATTTTTAAAAAAAGTAAAATCTTTTGATGGAATAATTATTAAAGAAAATGAAGATATAAGTTCTTTTTTTGGAATAAGTAAAATAAATTATCAAATTACTTCTTATGATGATTCTAATATTAAAAATAAAAAATATGAACAATTATCAATGAATTCTATTTTAGATTTAATTGATAAAGAAAAAACAAAAAAAAATGAAAACAAAGAAATTAAGAAAAAAGAAAAAAAAGTAGAAAATAATAATTCAAATAGTACAACATTTAATTCAAATAATGTTTCAAAATTAAATAAAAAAGAAATTAAAAATAATATAAATAATTTAAATTTAAAATATATTTCAGATATTTTTTCTCCAAAAAATAAAATAAAAGAATGTTCAAATAATAATAATAACAATATTAATAATAATATAAATAATATAATATTAGAAAAATTAAAAGAATCTCTTCATTTTAAAACAAAAAAAAATATATCACCAAATAAATTAATATTAAATGGTTTTAATGATTTTATTCCTCCATTTAATAATATTCATAATATAAAAGAATCACATTTAAAATATTCATATAGTACAAAAAATTTAAATAGTATGAATTCAACACATAAACAATTTTCAAAATTAACAATATCAACAAATTTTAATCCTGTATTTCAACATTTATTAAAAAGACCAAGAAGAGGAGTAATTTTCAAGCATAATAATAATCATCAATCAATTAATACATCTTCTTTATTTTTAAAATCACCAATGCATATTTATTCAACTCAATCAAGAACAATAAGATCAAATAGTAATATTATAAAAAGAAAAAATAATTCTTTAGGAAATAGTAAAAATGGAAGTCAATTTTTATCGACTAAACAAATTTTAAATAAACATTTAGAAGAAGATACTATTTATAATAAAAAAAAAAGTTTTAATATAAGTAAAAAAAGTAATGATGAAAGTTTAAAATATGGTAATAGTAGAAATAATATTCATAAAAAAATTCCTGTTATTAATTTAAATAAAATTCAAAGTTCTTTAGATTTTATCAAAATGAATAGAAATAAATTGAAAACTATAAGCAAAAGAAAATTTGGGAATAAATAATAGATTTTTAAATTATTAATATTTTATTAATAGTGTATTTTTTTGTGTTTTATTTTTATGAATTTTTTAAATTAAAAATATATTATTTAATAGTATTAATACTTAATTATTCAATAAAATTATAATATTATATAAAAAAAAAATTTAAAAATCAATTTTTGTAAAATTTACTAAATTATTTTTTATTTTAATGAAAAAAACTCTAATTCTATAATATCAAAATTTTTTAATCCTCCATTTAAGTCAAAAATAGTATCTTTAATTTCATCTCCATAATTTTTAGGAAAATTACAAAAATTATTTTTTCCTATTTTCCATTTAGAATTTATAATTAAATCTTCACCAAATTTAATATTATTATCTTCATTTAAATAATTTAAATTATTTTCTTTTATAACATCATATCTTTTTTTTTTATTTAAAGAAAAAAGAAAAGAATAATTATCTTTTGTTTTATTTAAATTATTATTAAAATAACCTCCAAATCTTTTTCCATTTTCTAATTCAATTAAAATTAATATTTGATTAGAATTATTTAAACATTTTTTTAAAATATTTTTTGTAAAATCTCCTTCAAAAGTTCCTTTAAAACAAATTTCAATTTTTAAATTGTTTATCCAATTAATTATCATTAAATATTCTTCTTTATTTGCAATTATATCTGTATTTTTTTTATTTTGTAAATTTACCATATATAAATTTATTTTATTTGAAAGATATTTTATTTCATTTTCATATTTATTTATTTCTTTTGATATTTGATTTTTTTGTAATATAATTTTCTCTTTTTGTTTTTTTAATGATAAGTAAAAAAAAAATATAATAAATTCAAATATTATTAAAATTATTAATATATATTGATATATATTTTTCATTTTTGCTTTTTCATTTTCTGAAAAAATTTTGAGTATTTCATTATCAATTATTAATTTTTTTCCTTTCATTAAATATACATTTTCATAAAAAAAAATGTTTAAAAAAACAAAAAAAAATATAAAATGATAAGTAAATTATTTAAATATGTATTTTAAAAATATTTTAAAATAATATAATAAGATTATGTTATAAAAAATAATTGACAAAAACATTTAAATATGGAAGAAGAAAATATTTATTCTCAAATAAAAAATATGGAAATTAAAGCAGATAGTTTAATTTCATCTCGTTATTTAAATGTATTAAGAAAACAAAAAAATTTAAATATTAAATGTAAAAATTCAAATATCTCAATTAATTATTCTTCAATATTTAAAATTTTTGAATTAAATGAAGAAAGTTTTTTAGAAAATATTTTATTTATTTTTGAAACAAATAATTCAGATGTATTAAATAATATAAATAAACAAAAATCATTATTATTATCTCCATTAGATTTATCAGTAAAGAATATTTTATTAAATAAAAAAAAAGAATATTTAATTCCATATATTTTTTTAATATTAGGAACTATTATTTTTATTCATTTATTAACATTTATTTTTAGTCAATATTTTATTGTTAATATCTATTTAATAAGTTGTGTTGCAATTTCAGAAATGTTTTTCACTTTAGGTTATTTTTATTATGAAAAATTAAATGAATCTGAATGTTTTAATTTTCATTATCAATATGTTAAACCTTTACATATTTATAGTATTTGTTTAATTTTAATTAATTTAATTATTATTTTTTCCCCTTTTTTCTCTGGAACAAATTTAAATAATTTTATACATAATCATAGAATTAATTTTATTATTACATATATTTTAATTTGTATTCCTTGTTTAATTGCAACTTATTATGAATTATATTCTTTAAAAGATGGTGAACATACTCAATTTAGAGAAATAACTGAATTAGGAACTATAGGAATTTAAATATTGATATAGTTATATTTAAATATTCATATAGTAATATTGAAATAAATTTGAAAGAATAATTTTAATTTATTTTTTAATTATTTTTAATTTAAATTAAAAAATGTTAAATTCAAATTTTGAAAATAAAAAATATTACATTGATAATAATAAAGAATTATCAAATATTATTGAAAAAATTATAAATGATGATGAATTAATGTTTATTCCTTTTTTAACTGAAATAAATAATGTTACTTTTGACTTTTATTTTTTCTTTATTACAAATAAAAACAAATTTTCAAATCAAATTTATTTTTTAAAAATTTTTTCATCATTTTTATACGAAAACAACGTAAAAATTATAAAACTAATCTTTCAAAACTCATTAAATTTCATTATAACAAGAATAATTCTTCATCAAAAAAATCAAAATCAAATTTTATTTTTGAATGAAAGTAAAAATATAATTGGAATAATATCAAATATTTCAGATTTATTAAATGAAAATATAAATATTATATCAATTCCAACTATTAATTTTAAAAATGAAAAAATTAAAAATTTAAAATTTTCTTTTTTTGATAATTATTTTGGTGTATTATTAGAAAATAATAATTTTTTATTTTATAATGTAGAGAGTCAAATATGTGTTTTTAAATATAATTATTTCAAAAATAATAATATTGTAGACTTTAATTTCTTTTCACATTCATTAAAATATCCTTCTTTAGAATATTTTGCTGTTATTTTTATGAATGAAAAAGGACAATTTGAAATTTTATCTCCTTTAATTCCTCCTTTTTTTAATATTGAAGAAACAAAATTTAAAGAATTGCAAAAATTAAAAAAAGGAAATGATAATATTATTTCAAATATAATTTTAGAACTTGAAAAATCAATAAATATTAATAATAATAATCAAAAATTAAATCAAATTAGATGTGAAGATTTGTTTAATAGTATAATAATAAATTTATCAACTCAACAATTAAAAATTTTAAATTTAATTTCAAATTATAAATCTGATAATTTAATTTATGATGGAATGTATATTTTAAATAATACTTATCCATATATTATAATAAGGAGTTCAGGAAATATTTTTGATATAATAATTTTAAGTTCAGAAATTAATTTAACTTTAAAAAATAATATTGATAACTTAAAAAGAGTAAAAAATGATTTATTTGTTTTAGAAAGTTTTAAAATTGATTATAATAATAAAGGTATAATTAAATTCAGAGAATTTGAAAATTGTTTATTTGTTAATTTAAATAATAATATTTGTATTTTGAATATAAATTACATAAATGAATTATATAAAATAATTCATAATCAGGGTTTATTTATTGATGAATTGTTTACTTATAAATTTCATTCTAATTATTTTCAAATTACTAAAAGTGATAATAAAAATAATTTTATTATACCAACTCCTTTTATGAATAATTTCATTTTAATTTCTTCAAAAGAAAATTTTAAAATTTATACTTTAAAATTTAATATTGATAATTTATATAATGAGAAGTTCAATGTAAATAAAGAAAATGAAATTCAAAATCTTTTATTAGAAAAAGATAATTTAAAAAATGAATTGTCACTATTAAAAAATGATTTTATTTCCATATCAAAAAATATCAAATCTAATAAAAATATAGATATAAATTTAGGAGAAATTCAAATAGAAGAAAATGAATCTGAAAATAATATTTTAAATAAAATAAAACTATCTTATCTAAAAGTAGAAAATGAAATAAATCAAATCTCTTCTTTTTATAAATTAAAAATAGATTTACTTCTCAATTTGTTGAAAAATATAAACTCAATTTTAGTAAATTTAAATAATAAAAAAGAAAATATTTCAGAACAAATTGACTCAATTGAGAAAAAAAAAAAAGAAATCAAAAATAAATTTAAACTAATTTTTGAAAAATATGAAACTATTTATAATAAAATTGATAATATTATACAAAATAAAATTAATAAACCTATTTTAAATGAAAATATTAAAAGTATTCTTTTAACAAAATTAAATGAATTAAAAGTCAAAAATCAAGAATTAAATAATAATTTATCTATAATACAAAATTATAATTTAAATATCGAAAATATAATTGATTTTAAGGGATTAGAATTAAATCAAAATCATATTTCTAAAGATTTATATGATAAATTAGATTTATTTAAAAGACAAATTTCTCAATTATTTTCAAAAATCAAAGACGAATATAATGAAATTGAAAATTTAAATAATAATATTTAAAAAAAGATTTGTTTTGTAATTTAATATAAAACTAAATTTAAAAATAAAAAATATTATTTAAAGTATTCCTCTATATTATAAATAGTTTAATTATTATAAATTTCATTTATTTAAATTTTAATTAATAGAAACTTGCAAATAATTATTTATTTATATAATTAATGAAGAATAATTTAAGTATAAAAGGAGATATTAAATTAACAAAATCAGAAATAATAGAAAGAATAAATAAAATATTTTTAAATAATTCTTCTTTTTCAAAAGTAGAAAATGATTATTTGATAACTCAACAAAAAATAATTGACATATTAAAAAAAAGTAAAATAATAGAAAAAAAATTAATAAAAATAAACGAAGTTGATATAATGTTAACTCAAATAAATCAAAAAAAAAAATACAATTTAAAAGACTTTATTAATTTTATAACAAAATTATGTGAAAAAATATATAAAAAAGATTTTCAAAAAGATAAAAAAGGAATAATGAATTATTTTTTAAATTGTTTTTTTAATAATTATGAAGAATATTTAGATGAAAATTCATCAAAAAATTTTATAGAAACAATAAATAATAATTCAACAACAATAAAATCAATTGAAACAATAATTACAACAAAAATTGATATTCATGTTGCAGAATTATTATGTAAAATATATCATTCGTTAAAAAAAATATATGAATTTTACTTTAATGAAGAATTAAAAAATAAAATTGATGATGAAAAATTAAAACAAATATCTTTAAATAATTTAATTATTTTTTCAAAAGATTTTGAAATTATACCTTATTTAATATCTGAAAGTAAAATTGTTACTTATTATAATTTTGTTTTAAAATATAATTTGGAAAATCCTGAAATTCAAGACGAAATTTTATTAAATTTCTGTAATAATGAAAATAATGAAAATGATGATTTAAGTTTAAGTGAAATAAGAAACAAAAATCCTTTAAAAGATTTTGGTAAATGTTATAAATTTACTATGTTTATGTATTTTATATATCATTTTTCACTTGTTACTTATTATAAACAAATTCAATTAAATTTTACTAGAAAAAATAATAAAATAAATGAAATAGATATTTTAATTTATTATTTACAAAGATTAGAAAATTCAAACGGATTCAATATTTATATTAAAAAAAAAGGTTCTACTATTAATAGT
>JAEEGK010014481.1_pt1 | contig 17620 bp, 6 predicted proteins | sample 8958771 | NCBI WGS metagenome assembly JAEEGK01 (sample SAMN16246547, study PRJNA631951) | gut metagenome | biome: gut microbiome; feature: rumen; material: SC-attached | host: Bos | place: Iran: Karaj | collected 2018-10
AATATTATAATTATTGTTTGGGGATTGGGGATTGGGGATTGGGCCCAATCCCCAATCCCCAATCCCCAATCCCCAATTTTGAAATAATGTTATACATTAATTATTTTTAAAAAATTATTATTTAATTATCCAATAATAAAAAATCTTTTAAATAAATAAAATATATCATAAATTGTTTCAAAATTTGTAAAAAAGGTTTTATGAATTGAAAAAAAACTTTTTTTTTTAAATTTATTTTTAGGAAAATATGTTTTTTTGCAAAGAAAAAAAAATATCACTAATGATTTTTCTTTCGTCATAAAATTCAAAATAAAAATGTTATTATATTATCTGGATTTTTCTTTCTCTTTTATTATTTTTATTTTGTTTTTTTTCAATTATTTATGTTTTCCAATTTTAATAATTTTACAAAATTTACTCCATGATTTCCTCTTTTTCCTTAGTTTATTATAATAATTAATGATATAAACTAGATATTAATGTATTTTGTTTAACAAAATAATTTTTTTTTGTCTGTAAATTTTTCATTAAAATAATGATTTAATTTTTTAAAAGAAAAAAAAAATTAATTAAATTCTGAAATAGAATTTATGAGTGTGCTCTACAATAATATTAGAAAAATATGATAATAAGATTTTATTTTTTTGATTCATAAAATAATGTTAAAATAAGAAGAGCAAGATGAAATTATAAATAATAAGATTTTAATTCAAATTCAATTATTTGATATTTATAATTAATTTTTGATTTTTTGCTTATAAAGTTTGATAAGATTTGGATTAATTATAATTGGAATCAATTTGAGGGAAAGATTGTTATTATATTATAAATTAATTTAATTTTTTATAAAAATAGTAATTTATAATTCAGAAATTTTTGTACATAAATAATGAATTATAAAATTTATAATAAAAAATATGGGATGTGGAAATTCAACAACAAGAGAAGAAAAAATAAATGCAGAATCATTTCCAGTATTACATCAGATCCAAAAGTTAATAGAAGAAAATCCATTATATTATAAAGATTTTGATGATATTGAAGAAATATTAGAAAAAAATAAATCTGAAGATTTCCTAAAAATTTATGAAAAAATTCATATTTATTTTAAATTTGATAAAATAATCACAGAAATATTAAAAGATGTTTTGACTTTTGCTTCTAAAAGATTAAAATATGTATTTCCAAAGGGAGAATTAAATAAAAATATGTTTTCAATATTATTTTTTTTTTTATCAAACGGTTCCTCTAAAGATATTGTCAATGCTAAATATAAATATCTCAAAAATTTATTGAATTATTCAAAAAAAGAAGATACTCAATATTACAGTTCGAAATTATCAAATATAATAACAAATTCAGTTCAATTTTGTCTTTTTACTTTTGTTTATTTATTTGCAAGTCGAGCAATATTAATTAAAATAAATGATTTTCCTATTGAAGGATTAGAGCAAATTTATATTAATAAAAGTTCCTTTAGAGGAGTTCAACCTGAAGAATTTACTTCTTATGTTAATAATCAAGTTAATTCATTATGTTATGAAAGAGGTGATTATCATAAAGTTATTATTCAAATTTTATTATCTAATATTTTTCAACCTATTAGCCATATTATTACTGAAAATCCAAATCTTGAAATTGCAACTATTACAAATGAACAATTTGACAAAATGATTAAAAATTTAGGAAATATTATTGATGCTAATGGAATATTTAATCATATATTTTATATAAGATTACACTCTGTATAATATATTATAAATCTAAAATATCTTTAATATAAATAAATAATAAATAATAACTTTATTTTGATAATTTATTTCAATCTTAATATATTTTAAATAAAATACATTGAATTCAACAAAAGATTTGAAAAAAAATAAAATGTATATTTAAATTAATTATAAAAAATTATAATTGTTTTTCTTTTAAAGTAAATTAAATCGTAAAAATCAAATTAATATAAATGTTGAATAAAACCGATTATGCAAATATAATAAACCCTCCAATTAGAAATGGTTCAGGATATGGAATTCGTCTTCCTCCTTTAAATCATAAAAATAACCCAACAATTTCAAACACAAAACTTACATATCGTTTAATAGAATCGACATCAGAAGATTTTGAACATCCATTAAATGAATTAAATAAAGGAAGAAAAGGAAATGGATGGTTAAGTTCTCGTTATTGTCAATATCCACAATCTTTATATATTCAATTTAATCAACCTGTAAATGTAAAACAAATTAATATTTTAATTCATGAAAAAGATATTCCAAATCAAATTAAATTTTATACTTATATTCCACAAACAAGTGATGAAATTGTTAAAAATTATCGTTCTTTACAATTTTCTTATGTTGGATTTATTAAAATGGATTCAAATCAAAGATCAAATTATAGAGCTAGAGAATTTAGAAAAGTTTTTATAAATACAAATGCTCTTTATATTAAATTAGAATTAGGAAAAAACTATTTAAATAGATATAATATTTTTAATCAAGTTGGATTAATTAGTTTAGAATTTTATGGCCAAGTTCTTCCATTAATTGGAAATAATAAAAAAATAAATCAATATTATATAGATGAATCAATTAGACCTCCTGATGTTACTGATGCTGAACTAGAAAGGATTTGTGGAGATAAATTACTAGATTTAAAAAATGAAATGAAAAAAAATATTGAAGAAGAAAAATATGATGTATGTAAAGTTATCAAAGCTAAAATAGAAAAAGTTAAATTATATGGTAAAAAAATCTATGATTTAGAATATCAAAAGCAAATAGCTGTTAATAATGAAGATTTTGATAGTGCAAAAGAATTAAAAGAATTAGCTGAAAAAATGAGATTAAATTTAGAAAATATAGATAAAGATCCAAATATTTCAAATACTTTCATAACAGAAAATATAGAAGAAGATGACAATAATAAATTTTCAAATATAGATATAAATGATAAAAGTATTACATTATCAGGTGATATAGATAAAAAATTAAATCATACTCAAGTAAAGAAAATTACTCAAGATAATTTTATGAGTTATGATGATATAATTATTCCTGCCGTTTTAAAAAAAATTAATAAAGAAAAAGATGAAATATTAGAAGAAAGTGGAGAAGCTGCAAAAGGAACTTTAGAAGATATTGATTCTAAATTACTTAGTCAATATGCTCCTATAGTTAAAGTTATTGGAGAAGAAGGTTTAAAAAAAATTTTTTCTAAACATATTTTATGGAAAGAAGAAGGTTTTGATTTGTTTTTGGAAAAAATGCCAGAAATGTTCTCATCCCAAGGTAATGGTGATTTAATTAATAAATTAATAACTTTAATTATGAAATTAGTTATGATATTTTTAGAAGAAAAACATCCTTCAATTGTAATTAAAACTTTAGATATTATTAAAAATTTATTAGATTCAATTAGAGTAAATAGAACTAAATTAAATATTGATTTAAATATTACTGATTCAATGTTAAGAAAAATAAAAAGAAAATTAGGTGATGTTAATCCAAAAGTAAGAAACAAAGTTGCTGAATTATATTGTTATATGTTAACTCTAGATTTTTGTGATTATAATAATTTGATAAATGAATTAATAGAAGATGAATTAAGACATATTGATATAAAACCAATTCCAAAATCTTCAAAATTAATAATGAAGAAATTAGAAATATTTAATAGTATTTTTGACGATTTTAACAATGCATTAAAATCAAAAAGAACAGATATGGAAAGTTTTCCTTCTTCATTAGTTTTAGATTATTTAATAATGAATGTTCAACATTCAAAAAGTGAAATAAGAAAATATTCAAGAATGTTAATTGGTAAATATATAAATATATTTGGAAAATCAAAAATGAAGAAAAAATTAGAAAAAATAGAAGGAAGAGAATTAGCTAAATTAGTTAATGAAAATCAATCTTTAAAAGAAATATTTCCTAATTTATCATCTAATGGTGTAATAGAAAAATCATCATTAGATATAAGTAATGGTAATAATTTAAATATGAGTAATGGAAATATAAGGAATAAAAGTAAAGGTAAGTCTCCAAAAAAAAAAGAAAATGAAGTAAAAGTAAAATGCAATTATTGTTCAAAAGAATTTCCAAACAGAGATATTTTACCAAGTCATTGGACTAAAGATTGTCCATTTTTTATTACTTGTGAAAATTGTAATCAAAATATAGAAGTTAAAAAGTTAATTAATCATAGATTAAATGATTGTAAAGATAAAGAAAATTATGAAATGTGTAAAAGATGTAAAGAAGCGGTTTCTAAAGATATATATGAAAAACATGTTAAAGATAATAAATGTAATCCTGCTAAAAATCCTAATTCTTCTGGAAGATGCCCTCTTTGTCATAAAGATTTAGTTCCTCCTGGTGATAAAGGATTTATTGTACATTTAATTAAAGAAGGATGTCCTGCTCATAATAGGAAGAAGTAATTTGAAAAAAGTTTTATTTTTTTTTATTTTTTTATTTTATTTTTATTATGTTTATTGTTTTTTAATGTTATTTTTTTATTTTTTAAAATTGTTTTTATTCTTTTTTTTAATTCTTTATTAAATAATTAAAAGGAAATTGTTTCAAATTAGATAAAAATAAACTAGTAAATTTTTTCATTAAATTTATAATTAATTTTTTTTTCCTTTTTTTGAATTTAGATGTAAATAAAAAATATTTAAAGATTCAACTTTAAAACTAAATGGAGATTCATGTTCCGATTATCCATTTTATGTATGTTTTTGTCAAACATTTTTATTTTTAAAAGCAATATTATTTTCCTTTTTTTTAAATTTAAAAAAGAATAATATTTATAAGTAAAGACAGATAAATATCAATATAGTGAAAATAAAATTTCCATTATATATATAATAAATTAAAAAATAAATTTTATAGAAAGTTAAAATATTATGCCATTAAAATATTATTTTTTAGAAGGTAGACTTTCAGAATATAAAGAATAAAATTTACTTTTTTTATTTTCCATTAAATTATCATAACTATCATTTTCTACAATTTCTCCATTATCAATAACTAAAATTCTTTTACATTTACTGACCATTTGAATATGATGAGCAATCATAATAACTGTATAATCTTTAAATAAATTATCTATATTTTCTTGAATAATATTTTCAGTTTGAACATCCATTGCACTAGTAGCTTCATCTAAAATAACCACTTTACTTTTTTTTAAAGCAGCTCTAGCAAAACAAATTAATTGTCTTTCTCCAATTGAAAGATTACTTCCTCCTTCTTTAATATAAAAATTTAATCTTCTTTGACTATTTACGATTTCCTTAAATAAATTAAAAGAATCTAAAATATCTAAAATTTCCTTTTCTTTATGTTTATTTAAAGGATCAATATTTTCTCTTAAAGTTCCTTCTAAAATAAAAGGATCTTGTGAAACAATAGTAATATTTTGCCTAAGAGAATCTAAATTGATTTTACTTATATCAGTATCATCTATTAATATTTTTCCATCGAAAGATTCTAAAATTCTACATATTGATAATATTAAAGTTGATTTTCCACTCCCAGTTCTTCCAACAATTCCAATTTTCTCACCTGGATTTATTGTACAATTTAATTTCTTTAAAATAATAGGAGTTAATGGTCTATATTTTGTAGAATAATTTAAAAAGTCTATTTTTCCTTTTAAAGGCCATTTTCCATCTTTAATATATATTTCTTCATTCTGATTTGGCTTTTTTTCTTCTATTGTATTTAAAGCACTTTCACATCTTTCAATACTTACCATTGATATTTCAATATTAGAAAAGAAATTTAATATATTTGCTAATTCATTAGCAAATTCTTCAGAATTTTGTAAAATTAAACCTATAGCTTGAGGAGAGAAAATGTCTTTTCGAATTAAAATATATGTAATAATAATACCAAAGAAAAAATGAGATGAATATCTTAATCTTTGAATATACCATTTTTTACTACCTTCTAAATATAGATGCACAGAAAAATTTTCATCTAATTTATTATATATTTTTTCTCTAAAATTTTCTTCAACTCCTGCAGTTCTAATAACTTCAACTCCTCTAATACTTTCACTTAAAATATTTATAATAGGTGAATAGGAAATTCTTTCTAATCTTTGTAAATTCCTAGCACAACCAATAAAATATTGAGTAATTTTAACAGTCATTATTATTAAAATAGGAGAAAGTAAAAGAGTAAATTTACTATAAATATAACAAACAAAAATTGATGCTGCTATTGTAAAAAGTGCTCTTGCAAAATTTGTAACTCCTCTTATTATTCTTTGAATTAAATCAATATCTTTTGTTAATCTATTTAATAATTGACCGATAGGAACTAAATCATGAAATAAATTAATTGGAGCTCTTAAAAATTTATAAACCATTGACTCATGCAATGTTCTTTGAGAATATAATGTTATTGAAGAATGAATATATTCAATTAAAAAATTAAGAAATATTCCAATTAATGATATTTTTACATATGTATAAAAATGATTTAATTGTTCTTGAATAATTTCTTTTTCTTCTTTTTCTTTTTTTTCTATTTCTTTTCTACTTTTTGACCATGAAGAAATATAAATTGAACGATATGAATTTGCAAATCTTGCTCCAATCATACATAATATTAATAATGAAAAAATAAAGTAACCTCCTTGTAATTTTATAAATGTATTATATGTTTTAAAAGACATTTTCCCTTTTTTATATTTATTATCAGATAATGCTAAAGGATTTTTTGCTTTTTGTGAATCTTTAGTTTGGCTTGTTTTTTCACTTTGAGTTTCTGAACTAATAAATTTATTATTTTGATTATAATTAATATTATTTCTTTCATTTTCCTCATTTTTACTTTTACTTTTTTTATATTTTAGTCCTAAATCATCTTCATTATCATCTTCATCATCAATAACATAATTATTTCCAAATTGCTTTACAAATTCATTATAAGTACCAATAAATTTAATATATCCTTTATCCATTAAAATAATTTTATCAACATAATTTAAATTATTAACTTCATGAGTCACTAAAATTCTACATTTCCCTTTTAAATATTTAACAAAAGCATTTTTAAATATATTATTACTGACTTCAGTATCAACATTAGCAAGAGGGTCATCTAATAAATACATATCAACATCTTTATATAAACATCTTGCTAAAGAAATTCTACCTTTTTGTCCTCCACTAATATTACCTCCTAAAGAATTGATAATACTTTCATCTCCTTTTTTAAAAGTTTCAAAATCTTTTATTAATTCACAAGCAGTAATAATTTTACTATATTTTTCTTGATCAAATTTATTATATAATATAATATTATTTTTTATTGTATCTTCCATTATCCAAGGTTGTTGTGGAGCATATGATAAAGTGCCATTTATTATTATTGGATAATCACTTGATATTATTTTATAATTATTTAATATTGAATTTATTAAATTTGATTTTCCTGAACCTGTTGGTCCTAAAACTGCAATAAATTCTCCTTTTTTTATTGTCAATGAAATATCATGCAATAATATTTCTTTATTTATTATACCAGCTAATGAAGGTCTTCCTGAATCATTTGTTCTCTTTCTTCCTAAACTTATTTTTCTTTCATTTACATTTGATATATTTATTCCAAAAGTTGCTTTATCATATTTTATTAAAATATCTTCTTTTTCATAATTTTCATTTTTTTTATAATTATGTTCTGGGGAATTTAAAAAATTTTGTAATCTTTGAATTGATATTAAATTTGTGAAAAAATCATTTAAAAACATTGGAATCCCCATTAAGGGGTGAGTCATTTGATTGATTAGTTGAAAAGATGTAAATAAATTTGCAATTTCTAAAGCTTTATTTGAATAAATAGAAGTACCAATTGAAATCATTAATAAAATTAAAGGAATATTGGAATTTACTAACATTCTTATTAAGCCTATATATAAATTTTTTTTGATATATAGTAATTCATCATCTCTTTTTTTTTTTATTTTTTTGACAAATTCTTCCTCCCAACCATTCATTTTAATATTTTTTAAAATGTGAAATACATAAGTAACAATTTTCATTCTTTGATCTTTTTTTTTTAAAATTTTTTTAATATTTCTCAAATATAAAACTTGTAAAATTAAAATAAAAGTCATTAGAACTATTAACATTCCCATAGCATAAATAAATTTAAATCCAAATAATTGAAATAAAAAAAATAAAGAAACAATAATAAGATAAGGAGCATTTATAATTTTGGGTCCTACAAAAAATATATAGCCTAATTTTTCACAATCTACTTCAATTAAATTTATTTTTTCTCCTTCTCCTCTTCCATCATAATTATCTAAATTCCCTCTTAAAATTTTATTAAATAATAAACCAGTCATTTCATTTTTTATTCTTTTTTGAATAACTGAATCTTTAAATTCTAAATTATGAAATAATATAGTTCCAACTAATTTAGTCAATATAAAAAGAAAGCCACATTGATAAATATTGAATTGAAAATTTTTAAAAAAATCAATTATAGATAAATTCTTTACATTTTCCCATTTTGTCCCTTCAAAATTTCCAGTTGAAAAAAGAAAAATAATTTGTCTAAAAAAATACATTCTTATTATTTTATTTGTTTGAAGAGAAAAATCAATTATAAATAGCTGTATAAGTTGAAATAAATGTGCTCTAAATATTGTTCTTAGTAAAGGATATTTTGAATTTTTAATAGAAGAATAATATTTCCAAGTTTCTTCTAAAGGATTGACAAAATGTCTTGTTGATTGATTTTTATGTAATGCATTTATTTCATTTATTTTTAGTTTATTATTATTAGATAAATCCATTACTCTTGTTGTCCAACGAAAAAAAATTTTATTTATAAATGATTCGTTATAAAAATTTAAATTTTTTTCTTTAACACTTTTTTCTTTTTTTTCTTTTGAATTATCAGAATCAAAAGTTTCTAATAATAATTTTTCTTTTTGAGAACCGTTATTTTCCTTTTCATCCATTATAAATAAATTATAAATTTAATAATATTTTATAAGGTAATTTTAGTTTTATATTTAAATATATATTTTATTTTATTATAAAGTTTATATAAAAAAAAATTTTTTTAATTTATAAATGGTTTTAGTAAAAAGGAAAGTTTTTTATGATTTTTTTTTCGTTTTTTTTAAAACAAATTCTTTTGTTTTTTGATTTAATTTATGTTGCCTTTCAGGATTTGAATTTATACTTATTTTTAAATTATTTCTAAAACTCTCTCTTAAATGCTTATTTTTATTCAAATCAATAGAATCTTTTTCTTCTATTTTTATTATTTCTTGAATTTCATTTACTTTATTTTTTGGAGTAATAACACCATTGTTATCTTTTTTTTTACAATTATTATGTTTGTTCATTAGAATTTTAAAATCTTTTAAATTTAAATTTTTCTTTATTTTATTAAGAGAATTCTTACCTTTTGGTTTAGGGATTTTTGGAATAATTTCTTTTTTAAACATATATTTTGTAGAATTTGGTTGAATTACAATTTTATTTGTAAAACTCAGAAAATCTTTTAAATCTTGATTTCTTTTTTTTATATCTTCAATGGATTGTTTACTTGTTAAATTTTTTTTCTTCTTAATATTATCAATATGATTAATTTTATTTTTAATAATATAATTATCACTTCTTCTTTCTGAACTAGAAAAAGCTGAACCATTAATATTATTTTTAATATTAATATCTTCATTTATTTCATTTTTGTTTTCTTCATTTTGATTAAAATCTTCTTCATTTTCACTTGTCATATTTTTTTTATAAAATTCCTCAGTTAAAAATTTATGAACTTTAACTCTAACATTTAATAAATTCCCTTTATTGAAAGGAAATAAATGTTTGGATTCTAATTCATTATTGCCTTTAATAAGTGAAGGTTTATGTTTAACTTTATCAGTATTATGATTTATATTTTCTTTTTTATTTCTTGAATGTTTTCTTGTCATAAAAATTTGTTGAGGACAAAAGTCATAAATAAATTCATTATTTCGTCTGAATATATTATTTGTTATTATTGGTTCTGTTTCATTTTTATTAACATTATTTAAATTTTCTTTACTTAATCTTTTTTCTTGTAAGATTTCTGTACTTTTATTTTTTGGTGTGAAATTTTTTTTTAAGATTATTTGATTATCATACCATAATTTAAAATCTGAATTAATTATATTGTTCTTTGGATCCATAGAATTTTTTCTTTCTTGTCTAAAGTTATCTTTTAAAGAATAATTCACATTTAAATTACTATATATTTTATTATGAACTTTTTCTTTAGTTTCTAATTTCCTTTTCATTAGTAATAATTAATTATATATATTAAAAAATATAATGTTTTTAAATTATTATTATATATTAAAAGAAATAAAAATCTAATAGAATATCTATTTTCTATTTTCTATTTTCTATTTTATAATTAATATAAATATATATTTTTTATGAAAATCAAAAACAATTATAATTTTTATAATACTTATTATTAATTTTTTGCTTGTTCAGTCATTCCTAATTTATTTAAAATCATTTTTCTAATTTTTTTAAATAATTTTCCATAAGTTAAAGGAATGTTCTCAAATTTGTTAATTTCTCTAAAAATAATATGAAATAATCCTTTCATATGTTTCTTAAAATCTTTTTTTAATTGACTTTCCTCTAAATCATAATTTTCTAAATATTTCTGTAAAATATTATTAGCAATAAATTCACCATATTTTTTAATATTTAACATTAATTCAAAAGAAATAGAAGAAGAATTATCAGGATCTTCCATAACTTCAGATAATTTTTTATTTTGATCATAATTAAAGTTTTGTATACTTAAACCTAATGGATTTGCAATATCTTCTAATAAAATATATTCTTTAGGAACATTAAAAATTTTAGAACCAAAAGAAAAAAGAACACTTAAAGGAACATATCTTTTAAATAATCCACTAAATTTAACTTCATCATTTAATAAAAGTTTGGTATAAACAAATTCACTTTTAATTTTATTTGTTGAAATTTCATTTTCAGTTTGTTTGATGTCTTCTAAATATTTATGAACTAAAGAAACAATTTTAGGTATTGTAGAACCAAGAACAGAGACAGCACAATTATAATCACATGAACCATTTAAAATAACAATTTCATTATAATTTTTTTTAGTGTCATTATAACTTAAAGCACTTTTTTTTTTAATATCGTCAAAATTATCTTCAATGTTATTTTTATTTTTAAATACAGTATTATGTTCTCTTCCAGGGATATCATTAGTTAATAAATTTTCAGTTAATTGATTCATTTTTTCACTTTCATAAAAATTTTTTAAAGGTCCTCTTCTTGAATGTAAACCTAAAAATTGATAAACATATTCTCCTTTCTTACTATTAGATATTCTTTTATATCTTAAAAAAATAGGAGAACCACTTTGTCCTTTATATGTAGAAATTTTATATCTTAACATATTATAAGTTTTATCATCTTTTTCATTTTCAGATAATACTAATTTTCCTTTACTTTCACTCATTATTTGTTTATCTGCATCAGTAACATCAAATTCTTTATTTAAATCTTCATCATTTAATACTATATAATCTATACCATTTAAAGATAATTTATTATTATAATTATTTCCATAATAATAACGCGATGATGTTATTAATCCTTCTGTGAAATCTTCTTTTAATGAATTTTCTTCGTTTGATTTTATTATTTCATTCATAATGTTTTTATTTTGAGAAATATTTGTGTTTATTTCTTCAAATTGGGAATTTTCCCCTTTTTCATTTTTATTTTTTTTACGAAAGTTATTTAAAAATTTGTAGGCTGGATTATTCTTATATTTATCTTTATATTCAGTATAACCAATAATAGAAATTTTTTCAGAATTAACCATTTCAACTATTTTATCTAATTTCAAACCTTCATTATAAGTAAAAAAATTATAGAAACAATCTTGATTGATTTTCAATTCATTTTTATTTTCAATATCCAATAAATTTATAATAGAGTTTCCAATAGGAGCATTTAAATATATTAATCCCCAATCATTTAATAATTCTTCATTTTTATCTTCTTTTTTTAAAGCTTCAATATAACTTTCTGGAACAAAAGTTTTAACAGATTTAACATGTTCAAATAAATAAAAATCTCCATTAGCACAAGAAAAAAAAATAACTTTTTTGGTATGTAAAATTTTTCCATTTTGATTTAAATGACATAAATTATGAGCTACTGTTAAAACAATATTTGGTCCTATTAAAATTCCAACTCCATTTAAAAACTTATTTATTCCATCCATTTCAAATTTTGAAACTACTTTTCCTATTAAATAATATGGAAATTGATTCATCTTGTGATAACCTACTATTTCATATTTATTCTTTTGAGGTTCATTTTGAATTATTCCTTCTAAATCATCACCATTATCTTTTATGAAATCTTCAAAATTTTTAGAATCTTGATTTATATATCTTTCCATTTTTTATTTTTTTATTTTTTTTTTATTTATTGAAAATTTTATTTGAAGATTATGTATGAATTTTAAGGAAATTTAATTTAATTTTTAATTAATTCTTTAAATAATTTATTTAATAAGTTTTTCAATAAGTTTCTAATTAATTCAATTTTATTTAAAACATTTAAAAAATAAACAAAAATCCCAAGAAAAAATTAAAAACCCCATAATATTAAAAAACAAAAATTTAAATTTACTCATCAGGTTTTTTTTCATCAGCCTCTTCATTATCCTTAAACTCCAAAACTTCTCCACCATCATTATTAATCTTTTCTCCTTCATTAACTTTATTATCTTCATCCCCTTCAACCTTATTTTCTTTTTTTTCTTCATCATCATCATTTTTCTTTTCATCTTCAACTTTAATATTTTTAATTTCATTTTCAATTCTAGTAGTAGCTCTTCTAGTATTTCTTCTTGTAGCTCTTCTTTTATTAGCTCTTTCCTGAAGATTAACTTTAATAATATAACCTTGATAATAAGGATTATCATAATTATAATTATATAATCCAGTAGCAAAGTCCTTTTCAGGCATTGGAAACTTTTCTCTGATTACTTTAAAATCAGGATGAGTTATTCCTTTTAATAATTTAGGAAATATATTTTCAATTTTATTAATCAAAGGTTGAGCATTTCTCTTTTCTTTACTCCATTCTTCTGGATTTTCATTAGGTGGAACAGGACTTGCTTTATCAATAGCTCTACACATTCCTTCTAAGAATTCTGGTAAAAACATATTTAAATGTTTATCAGTATATATTTCATTTATTTGTAATTTAATAGAATAATTAAATATTAATGGAATATCTCTAACTGGATATTCATTTATATCAACAAAACTTTGAACAAAAGTATTAAATTCATCACATGTCATCCAAACATCTACTTTACGAGGTCCTTTTTGTTTTGCCCATGATTTATAAATTCCATCAATTAAAGGTAAATGAGCTTTTAAAAAATTATCTACTGGTTCATTATAATATCTTTCTTTTCTCCAATTATGATATTCAAATCCTACTATTGCAACATCATAATGTTGTGTAAAAGAAATTTTTGTTGCTTCTAAAACATCTGTTGTTGTTTTTAAACATGTTACATATTTATCTTTTGCAGTTTTCACTAATAAATTCATAAATTGATGTCTTACTATATTATTTTCATTTATCATTTTATTATTATTTTTTTTCCTATCATTTAAATCGTTTGCATTTGCTAAAACTACTTTTTGAGTAAGAAAAACATTATTAATATCATATGTTTTATCACACATTCCAGGACATTTACTTATAAAGTCAGTTAAAACATTTTGAGATATTTGCCAAACATTAAATCCTCCTAAAGAAGAATAATATTTATAACAATCAATTATATCTCTGTATCTTTCTCTTAACATTTGTCTTAATTCTTCATATTGTTCATCATCTTTAAAATCTTTGAAAAATTGACATCTTTTAAAATCAAATTCAAACATTTGGTCTAAATATTCTTCTGGTTCTCCTTCATATTCATAATCATAATAAGACCAAATTGATATTGGATAAGTCCATGGAGTTCTAGGTTTAACAAATTTATTAATCAATTTTAGTGGTCTTGGTTCAGTATATTTAATATTTTTATGATAATCTTCATCTACTACATTCATATTTACTTTAATAGATTTTTTAGATATTGCTTTTACAGTAACAGTAATTTTATTATTATTTGGTTCATCATAAATTACTCCTACTTTATCATCTTTTTCTTCTTCTAATAATTTTGGATCAACTTCTTCTCCATTTTCTTCCATTTCTTCAATTTCTTTTTGTCTTTTTTCTCTAGCTTGTCTTTTTTCAAAAGATAATTTAGCTCTAATATTATTTAACTCTTCCATATATTCACTATCAAAAGTAACTTGAAATTGATTTTCATGAGATAAAGGAATTATTTCATTCTCACCAGAACTTCCTTCTTCTTCGACTGGAATGGTGTCTAAACTAAAAAAATAATTTATTTCTCCTGGAGGACACATTCTTACAATTTGGAATTTTGAACCAATACACATCATATCAAAAGGTTTATAATCTTCAAAATCTAAATGAATTTTTACTATATGATTTTGTTGATCTAAAATAGGTTCTTTTGGTTGATATATAAATTTGACTTCTCTATAACCATCACAAATCCAACAATTATTTAAACTTCTTAATTTTCTAACATTATCAATATGAGTTTTTCTCATTTCATAAGTTTTACTTATATCATAAGATAATTGAGAATTTGCATAATAAGTTTCTTCTATACTTTCATTATTTATAGGTTTTAAAAATCCTAAAGGATCAATTTGCATTTCATTACCGTCAACATGTATACCTAAAATTGTATGATTATCTTTAACTTCTTTAGACAAAAATTCACAATCTATTGTTGATAAATTATTATGTGATATATCTAAATGAACTAAAGTTAATGATTTTTCTTTAAAATAACCACCAAGTTCATTTGCAAAATTTGAAGGTTTTTCAATAGGTTCATTTACTTTTTTAGGTTCTGTAAAAGTTGGTTTATCTACATTTTGATCTTTTGCTTTTTTATCTGGCTTTTTTTGAGGGGCTTTAGAATCAATTGATGGTAAAAAGGGATTTCTTCTAAAATTAACTCTCGCAGTTCTTAGTGCTTCATCTATATGAAAATTATTAAAAACTCTTTGTTCTCTATCATTATTTCTATAAAATTGATTAACTATTGTTTCAAATTTATTTGGTTTTGTTAAATAATCTCCTATATTATTCCAAGCAAGATCAAGTACTCTTAATTCTGTATGAGTTCTTAATTGTTTCATTATTAATGTACCCCCTTTATTAGTCAATTTATTATGAGATAAATTTAATATTCTTAATCCAGTACATGATTTAATCATATCTACTAATATTGGACAACATACATCACTTATATTGTTTTTACCAAAATTTATTAATTGCATTCTATATGAAGCAAATTGAGTTAATGCTTCTCCTAATTTTTTTATGTTTTCATCTCCCAATAAATTTCCAAATATATTAAAGTTTTCTAAATTACATTTTTCATCTTCAATATATTTAATTATATTAGTTATATCATTTCTTCCTATTTTATTGTCACTTAAATCTAAATTACGAATAGTAGATATTAATCCTTGATTATCATTTATAGATTTAAATATATATGATGTACCATAATGTGTTAATCTATTTGAAGCTAATTCTATAGAATTCAAATTTTCTTTATATTTTAAAGAATTAGATAAAACTTTTGAATATGAATCACCAACTTTTTGATAAGTCATTCTTAAAGCTTTATCATTTCCTTTTCTTCTGACTAAACCTAAAGGATTCGGAACAATTTTTTCTTCATTTGATGATTGAATAAAAGCAAATGAAGGAGTATATTTTTGAATTGGAGATTTCCTATTAATTACTCTAAATTTTTGATATTTATTATAAAATTCTTTCATGCAATTTTCATTTACATAACTAGTTTTAGAAAATTGCTCAAAACCATATTTTCCTTTTTTTTTCTTTGGAATTATAATTGAATCTTTTTTATCTGCTGTATATTCTTTTTTTAATTTTTCAAAAGCATCAGAATAATGACTATCAAGTATTTTAATTAAAAATTTTTGATTATCTATTTCTGATTTCTTATCTTCTTCTTCCATTTGAATTATTGCATTTGTATCTATTTTTAAATGAGATATAATATTTTTATCTTCTTCATTTTTTCTTTTTTTCTTATATTTTCTCAACAAATTTGAAAATTGATTACTCACATTGGTTTTTGCTTCTGTTACAGTTGTACTTGGTTCTGTAATTGTAGGCAGTATATTTCGTTTCATTTATTTTTAATTATTAAGTTATATAAAAAAAATATTCATTTTAATTAGGGAGTAAAATTTTTGAATTTATAAAAAATTAATAATTAATTATTATTTTATCTCTCTTTTATTTTTCTCTTTATTCCTATTTCTTTTGTGTTTTAAAATTTTTTATACTATTATTATTCCTTTCCCTTTTTTCCTTTATATTTTTTTCTTATTTTTATTACATCCCTTAAAATATTTTTTTGATTTTTAATTATTTTTTTAATTCAATAAAAATGTCTTTTATATTATTTTAATTCATCAAATAATTAACATATTTATTTATGTTCATCATTCTTTTATATTATATCGTTTTTTATACACTTTTTCTTTTGATAATACCCTTCTAAACTATTTTATATTATATTTTTTTAAATTTTATGAGTTATATGTATACCTTTTATTTATATAAGATTTTTTGAAATATTGTGGTTTATATTCTGTTGTATGAAAACAGATTTTTATTTCTTTTTAGTGTTTTTTAATCATCATTTATTATTTATTTAATCATTAATATATTTTTTTAAATGTCTGTGTAAAATTTAAGGTTATCTCATTTTTAAATAATATCATTAACACAAAAATATTTATATTTTAAATTTTATATTTTTAGGTAAAATAATTATTTTTAATCTATTTAAACTAAATAATAATTATTGAATAAAATATAAAAAATGAAATTCTCTCTATAAATAAATTAAATTTTTTATTTGGTAACATTCAAACAAACATAGTTCATTCATAATCATTAAATATAATATATAATTTCAACTAAGACTCATTTCTAAATTAATTTTCTCAGTCAAAAAAATTTAAACTTTAAAAATAATGAATTTAATTTAAGTTTTTATATTGAAATATTATATGTTAACTTTAAAACAATCCATCAAAAATTATACATAATTTTTCTTTTTACTCAATTTCAAGCCTTTAGATTTCTTTTTATTTTTATTGTCTTTTTCTTCAATAATTTCTTTTTTACTAATTATTTCCGATTCATTATTTACTTCGATGTCATCATTACTAATACTTTTTTTATTAGAAACTTTCAAACTTTTCATAACAGGTTCTTCTTTAAACTCAAAATTAGAACTTGAGATAGCATCATTCATAAATTTTTTTTCTCTTTTTAATCTATCAAATTCTTTACTTTTTTCATATAATTCTCTTTGAACTCTTCTTTCTTGTTCTAATTTTTTTCTTTTAAATTCTTTTTCTTCTAAAC
>JAEEGK010014483.1_pt1 | contig 17617 bp, 8 predicted proteins | sample 8958771 | NCBI WGS metagenome assembly JAEEGK01 (sample SAMN16246547, study PRJNA631951) | gut metagenome | biome: gut microbiome; feature: rumen; material: SC-attached | host: Bos | place: Iran: Karaj | collected 2018-10
ACACTGCAATCCTTCGGACTGCCACCGGGATAGATGCCACGCGGCGTCATGTCGGGAGCGAGGCGTTCGTCCAGAAGCTGATACTGCGCCTTCGCCAGGCCGCTCACCCTTTCGGCAATGTCCGGGATGGTCTCTTTCTTCGAGGCATCTATCTTGATAACATAGCGTCCTCGCTTATCCTGCCTTCTGGCCGTCAGGCTTATACGGTACAGGGCATCTCCCCAGCGGGAGCTGAACCCAAGACCGACAAGACTTTTCTCCTCTATACTTGCGGTAAACAAGTCGGGATCATAACTCATCTGCATACCTCCCGGCAGGGCGATGGTGCCGTTGACTATGATTTCCGGCTTGTCTGCCACGAGGAAATGCAGCACATTGGGCGCGAGGGTCTCTTTCAACGAAAACCTGTGAGTGATTTTCAAGCCGCCCTTGCGGGAAAGACGATATACCATATTCCAGGACTCCACCCCAGCGGAATCAGGATAGGCCCCGGCAATGTCGGTCGAAAAACGCCTCAACAACCTGCTTGCATGGCTGCCAGAGGCCTTGTACTCCCCACCAAAGGGCTGCTCGCAGCCATTGATGACGGGTAGATTATGCCACCCGCTCTGCACGAACCAGTTCTCGTAACGGCGGGGGCCAAAAGTGTTCTTTTCGTACGTGCCTACGCCGGCATCAATAAGCACGGGAGCGTTGTCATGGAAGTAGATACAGGACCCGATGTCGTTGTGGTTGTGGCGCTCACCGTTATTCCCACCCTTTGCGGCGAGAAAGCCCTCCCCTGCACGGGCAAAGCACACTTCGGACTCGGGATAGTATACGAACGGTTGGGGCGCGACATCCGGCGAAGGCTGCGCCTTCATCTCACGGCACGCGGCCACTGCCTCGAGCCCCTGATAGAACAACACCCAATCCACATCCGTAGGATCATTGCCGAAACGATGCCATGCATTTACGGCAAAATCCGTCATCAACTTGTTACCGGATGCTTTTCCATAACGGTATATCCAATAGGAGATAGGCCTTCTGGACGGAGTCCCGTCGGCAAAATTCACCTGCCAGCAGTCGCCGATGTCAGCATTGACGATATATTCTCCTATACGCTGGAGAAAAGGCTCATCCCAGAGGGATACGGCCCCGCCGGTGATGCGTTCAAGGTTCTCGAGGTAGTCAAGCAAATGGCCGACGGACTTATACCAATATGTGGTGCCTTCGTCGCAACAACCATCGGGGGGCAGCGAATTCAGCCACAGGTCCACCGAACGAATGGATTTCTCCACCGCTTTGGCAAGCGTTTCCCGGTCATCCTCCAGCAGCATAAAGCAGAGGAGGATGTTCTGGTTGCACCAGGGGTTCCAGTTATTGAGTTTCTTCCCCGGGACGGGCACAAAGCCCATCCAACGGAAGTCGTCTCTCTCCAAATAGGGATCCAAAGTCTTTTCTTTTATGGCGCATTTAAGCCTAAGGGAAAGACCTGAATTCAACTCGTCCAAATACGGTCCCAGGAAATAGTAAACCCAGGACAGCAATTGAGATATGTTTCCGGAATACAGTTCGATGATCTGCTCACTACGATCCGGTACGGGGCTCTTGCTTTTCTGGTACTTCGCCAGATGGGAAACAACCGCCCAAGAATACATACCACAGTACCATTCTACACCAGCGGCAATATCATTCATGTAACGTCCTTTCCCTTCAGCGAGCTCAGCTATGAAAAGATTTCTCAGAGCTCTCGCGTTGGCAAAATACTTATCTTCCATCGGATGGCGGTCATCGTAACGGTCATAGGCAAGGTAGTCTTCTTCGGTTATGTCCTGCCACGTGTATCCGATGAATTCCAATCCATCGTCCGATAAGTCGTCCTGGTATTCCCCCAGAAAAGTTGCCCAACCGTCCCTGTCTGAATAGGATGGACAATGCACCCATCCCTGGTGCATGACCAGGGATGAGGCAATATCAACATTCTGCGAAGCCCTTTGCAACGGGTTAAAGGCCGCTGCAAACGTTGCCAACGCAATCAGTAAAGATTTGAACATCAGATGGTTTCTTCGTCTTCGGTCAACAATATTTCTGTCATGTTATTCCGGTCGAAAGAGCCACAGATTACTCCATGGTGTACAAAAGAAACAACACTGATGACAGGAGTTTTGTATTCTTTACTCATGTCAATTGAATCAAATAAGTTCTTCAATATCAATAGTAAATTCTTCCGTTGCATTAATTGCGTCGAAACCCGGAGAGCCACAGATAATACTGTCCATCTTCATTATTAAAACCTGACAGTCTGGTTCCAAATACTTTTTCATAAACAGAACTATTTAGGCAATAACCGCGATTATCGGATAATGGTCGGACAAGAATTTTTCGCCATTGGTTGAATATCCACCGTAATCGTGGACGGATTGCGTGAGTGTGAGATAATAAAGAGTCTTGACGGATTTGCTCACCCAGATGTGATCCACCTTGTTGCGATCCTTGCTGCTGTCGCCGAATGCATTGTACGTGTAAAGGTCACGATTCTCGATGCTGAGGACGGAAGCGGCAGAATAGCGGGTATTGTTCATCTTGGTCTTGATGCTGCCGAAAGCGCCGTCATTGCTGAAAACGGTATTGAAATCACCCATCAGGATGACCGGATAGCCATTGGTGTTCAAAGCTGAAATACGGTTTTCAAGCAGCGCCATAGCCCTTTCCTGACCATCTGCAGAAAGCGGAAGGTGAGCATTCACGAAAAAATAGTTCTTCTTGCTGTTCTTGTTGTAAATGGTGGCATACGTAACCGACCTCACATACCCGTCCCAACTCTCTCCGGCAGTGCCGTAATTGTCGCGGAGCCAGAAACAGCCTGTCCCCGTGACGGTGATGATTGAACTGTCGTACAGGAACGGAGTATGGCAATCGTCAGTGCTTGCACGGTAGCCCGTGTAAGCACTGAGGTTGTCTTTCAGATAGTCCCAGGGATGATCCTCGGTGAGATGGTCCCAAGAATCGAGATCCTTCACCTCCTGCAGACCGATGATGGCCGGGTGCTCGCCGTTAATCATAGCAACAATGGCACCTTTGCGGTCACTCCAATGGCTACCCTCGCGGATATTGAGGCATGCTACTTTAGTATCCGGACAAGTTACATATATTGTGGTTGTACCCGTATTGGCATCGCTGCCACATTTGTACGTCTCAATATTAGCAGACGTAATTGTCGTCTGCGAGAGACCACCCCTCTCAATAGTACCTGTCGCCTGAATGGGATTGTCGCTTTCGCCAAAGACTATGGTCTTGCTGCTTCCAGTAACTCGCCCCACAATAACACCAACGCGCACCTGATAGACAGAGGATATGGACCCGCTGAAGACACATGGATCACCTTCCCTGTTAGTCATGCTGGGAGAACTGCCCGAATTGGCTCCGCCCCAGCGGCCCATAAGTCCGCCGATGTGATAGTACCAATCCTTTCCGGCTGAACCCCAGTCGCTGTCGGCAAAAATAGTTGCAGCGCAAGTACAGCCCTTAATGGTGTAGTTTGCAGCGCCACCGGCGACATAACCGACAAGACCGCCTACATCGCCTTTACGGCCGTTAACTGAGATAGAACAATCTGCCGTGACCGTGTTCTTTATCTGCTTACCACTCCATCCGAAGATGCCGCCAACAGCCATGGTGCCTTTACCGGTTACGGTAATGTCGCCTTGCATCTTGCAATAATAGGCATAACTGCCGGTATTGTAACCAGGATAAGCGCAGATGCCGCCAACCGCAGCACGCCACTTGTCATCGGCATCATACAGCCCGTAGTACTCCACTTCGATGTCTCCGGAATTCGTACACGAGGACATACCCAAAACATCCCAACCCATACCGGAGATGCCGCCTACGGCGAGCAGATAATTCCTCTTCTTCATTTCACTCTCAGAGGGTTCACCTGTAACGAGGGATTCCGCCTTAATGAGAGCATAGTTCTTGCATTTGTTGAAATCCGCCTGGCCCAAACCCACAATGCCGGCGACACAAACAGGTCCGGTATTGCCGGTATCTGCAGCAAGCCCTGTGATATCCGTATGCTTGAGGTATATGACGCCTGCTGTTTCGTTGTCGCATAGGTCAAACGAGGCTTTATAGTTATCATTATATGTGGATACGCCGGCAATACCAGCTAGATTAATACCCTTTGCGCCTCCGTAGGTGTAACTAACATTGGGATCACCATAAACGGCAAGCAAGGTAACAGGACCGCGGTTGACACAAGAATTGATAGTAGAATTGGCACTGGAGTTGTCAATAAGACCTATCAGACCGCCAAGGGCGACCTGCTTGTGATTGTATCCAGTAGCGTCGTATTTGATTTCTCCACTATTGGTACAACTCGTAAATGTAGATCCACTGGCTACCGCTACGAGACCGCCAAGAATAATCTGTTCAGTTTCGTTTGCCGTAGCTGTCAATGTAACATCGGCTTTGTTCCGAACTGAAGTGTATGTACCTCCATTATCAATCTTCACCAGCGGTGCGAATTCTTTGCTACCTGCAGTAAAGGTGCAACTCGCATCAATAATGAGATTCTGAATAGTTCCGGCATTGGTCGCGAACATTGGCACGCTGGAGGAAAGATTCTTTATAGAATGGTCACCGCCATCGAGCGTTCCGCCAAAGCCGGAGGCGCTGGTGATGGTGTAGCCGGTCATGTCAAGGTCGGCCGTAATGGTGTAATCACCCGTATCACCTGAGTCTGTGCCGGCAAGGAATGCCGCAAACTCGCGGGGTGAGTCTATGCTGGTGTCATAACCGCCAATAACCGGAGTCCAGTTAGCGCTTGCCAGATCCAGATTGAGCGGCTTTAAGCCTGCACGTTTGTATTCGCGAGACGATCCTGAAACATAAGTGTATTCAGCCTTGTTAGTGCGGATCTTGAATGTTCCACTATAAGTGCCGGGAGCTACCACAATGTAGAATACGCCACCGTTTGCTTTTTCCGTACCAACGGTAATAGGGCTGGCGCCGTTTCCTGTAACGACGACATCAGTTTCCGTATAGCCGCTGATGGCTGCAGGGGAAGAGGCATCGACCGTTGTGAGGTCATATGTGAAAGTTCCTGCGCAAGCCGTGCCGGCCTGGAAGGTAACGTTCTCGATGGTTTCGCCTTGGTAAGCAGCATTGCTGGAGAAGATGTTCAATTTGACGACCGAACCAAGGTTGAGGAAACGAAGCGTTCCGACTTCCTGGTTAGTATAAGATGGCACATCGTCGGTCAGTTCGAAAGGAAGTGCGACCATAGGCATTGCATCCGCGCTGCCTGAAACCTGATTGCGGGGGATTTCAAGAGTCACGGCCGTGGCTTCCTTGCTATTGTTCGCGCTATTGTGCGGATAATAAGCATAGACCATGTCGCCAGTTGAAAGTGCAACTGAACTGCGGATAGTAATGTGCGGAATACCACCTCCGTCAATGGTTACGGGAGTGGATTTGTTCAATGATGTCCTGGCGTACGAGGCGACCAGGTCATCTGCACTCCAAGCCACGTGATCGGTGTCGAACGTGGTCTTTGTTTCGGGATCGCTCACCTTGAAAACATAGGAGAACTCTCCGTCTTCCTCCTCTCTCTCAAGAGGAGCCTCCTTCTGGGAGCAGGCCAGCAGACCTGCGGCAAGGAGAAGACAAGCAAAGAACTTGAATGTGGTTTTCATAAAGATATAATTATGGTTATTTAGTTACATACGACATGCATGGTAGTAGTAGCTTCACTAGCGCCATACTTATATGTGTCAAGGTTTTCCGCACTGATGGCCACTTCCTCAACGTCTTTCCAGGAGATGGTGCCGGAGACCTTGATAGGGTTATCACTTTCGCCGAAAACCACTTTCTTCCCGCTACCCCTGACCATACCGACAACGACACCTGCCCTGGGGCCTTGATATACTGACGATATCGAACCGCTGAAGACGCAGGGATCACCGTCGCGGCTGGTCATACTGGCATTGCTGCCCTCACCGGAAGCACCACCCCAGCGACCCATAAGACCGCCGATGCAATAGTACCAATCCTTTCCGGCTGAACCCCAGTCGCTGTCGGCAAAAATGCTTGCGGCGCAAGTACAACCCTTTACAGTGTAGTTCGCAGCGCCGCCGGCGACATAACCGACAAGACCGCCGACATCACCTTTACGGCCGTTCACTATTATGTGGCAGTTTTCAGTAACGGTATTCTTGATTTGCTTTCCAAATATGCCAAAAATACCACCTACACCCATAGTTCCGCGCCCGCTCACCGTGATGTTTCCGTTAGTCTTACAATAATAGGCAAAGGTGCCGGTACTGCCGTATGCGCCCTGTCCGCAGATACCACCCACGGAAGCACGCCACCTGTCGTCATTATCATAGAGGCCATCGTATTCCACCTCGATATTGCCGGAATTATTACAGGATTCTATCTCCAGATTATCCCAAGGCATACCGGCAATACCGCCAACGTGAAGCAGATAATTTTTCTTCTTCATTACAGATTCCGCAGGATCTCCTTCTGCAACCGCACGCGCCTGGATGAGACCCAGATTCCGGCATTTGTTGAACTTTCCCTGGCCGAATCCAATAATACCAGCTACTCCCACAGGTCCGGTAGATCCAGAAGTCAAGGCCGGCAGCGGGCTGATATCAGAGTGATTGAGCGAAATGATTGCAGTCGCTTCGTTAATGCACTGTTCAAACGTTGACGTATTCTCTTCGCTCCAACTTGTCGTCCCGACGATACCTCCCAGATTCACCCCGATGGCATTACCGGTACCGGTGGAGGAGAAATCATTGACCGGATCCCCGTACTTCGCATTCAGGCTGATCTTGCCGCTGTTGACACAGGCATAGAAGGTGCAGGGGCCTTCCAGATGGTTGACCAGACCCACAATGCCACCCAGCGTGGCGTTTTTATGCACGCAGCCCGGAGCCTCGAACGAGACCAGGCCCTCATTGGAGCAGTTCTCGAAACGAGCGCCCTGGGCCCGGCCTGCAATACCGCCGAGGATGATTTCGACATCTACGTCGGCCGTAGCGTTATACGTTACCGAGGCCTTGTTTACAACATTCTTATATACTCCGCCGACGCTTTGGCCCACAAACGCACCGAACTCATTGCTCCCGGCCGTGAACACGCAGCTTCCGTCCAGAACAACATCTTTTATGGTTCCTGAATTCTGTGCAAACAGGGGAACGGAGGATACCAGGTTCTTAATTGCATATCCTTGGCCCTCAAGAGTACCGGCAAAGCCGCTTGCAGAAGTGATGGTTATACCCTGCATATCGATGTCGTTCGCAAGGGCGGCGACATCCGTCGTCTCCACATTAATGGAAGCCAACCAGGCGGCCAGCTGCTCACCCGTGGAAATCATCGTAGAGGGAGCCTGAGAGGTCGCCGTGGTGACAACATCGGAATAGGACATACTGTAGCCTTCCGCGATGGCTCCCACGCGGACGTCGTAGGATATGCCGCTCTCTACATTGTCAATCTTGAATGAGGTTTCATCCCCGGTATAATCCACAATCCATTCGGATGCCACGGAAACCTTATGCTCCACACTGTAGCTGCTTGCGCCTTCGACCGCATCCCAGGCTACGGCGATGAAGGAAATACCTGCATCAGCGCGAACGACAGGCTTAGGAAGGAATCTGAGGACATCTGCAGAGACCAACTCTGACCATTCGCTCTCAACATCACCGTTGACGGCTTTTACACGGAAAAGATATTTGTTTCCGAATTCCAGCCCAACAACCTCAAACGGACTATAAGTCGGCGAACCTGCAACATGGAATTCAGTCTCCTGTTCATTCCTGTATTCGACCTTGTAAGAAGTGGCATTGACTACCGGAGACCATTTCAAGATGACCTTCTCCCCGTTAAATTCGGCCTCAACGACAGGGGCAGTCAATTTGATTTTAGGAACCTCGGGTTTCTCGTTCTTTTTACAGCCAATGAGAAGCGGTAAAAGAATGAGAGCACCTGCAACAATTTTAAGGAATGTCTTTTTATTCATAATAATTATATTAATATCCAGGGTTTTGTTCAAGATTCTTGTTCATAGTGATATCCTCCGAGGAAATCGGGTCGAGATACATCCGGTCATTCCAGACGCGCCCGGACAGATCGTCACGAAGCATCAGGCCGCCGGGGACTGAGACGAAGTGCAGCGGAGCACCGACTGACACTGCGATGCCTGCATAAGCTTCCGGAACAGTGGGCATCTTCGGATCCGGGAAATAAACGTCGGGAGTGCCGTCTCCGTTCATATCCAGCGGGGTGTCGTAACCGGGGATGCAGATGCCGGTCCACGGGAGATTGGCCCAGAGATTACCGCATGCCCATCGCTTGATATCCTTCAGGCGGAAGCCTTCCAGACAAAGCTCTATGGTGCGTTCCCGGCGGATTTCCAGAATGACAGGATCCGTTATGTCTGGATAGAACGTATTCTTCAGATAGCTATCCACGATTGTCGGCTTGGTGTCCAGGTCACCACCGGTGATGCCTGCCCTGCGACGCAAGGTGCCGATAGTGCTCTTCCATTCCGCATCGGTCAGGGTTCCAAGTTCAGCCTTGGCCTCGGCATAGTTGAGAAGCGCCTCGGCATAGCGCATTAGAGGGATGTCGTTTCCGTTAGCACCATACAGATCGGCGGCATCATCGTCCACAGTGAACTTAATAATATGATACCCCGTAAGCGAATAGCCATAATCCGCCGTTGCCCGGACCTGGCTTCCATCGGCAGTCTTTCGCTCATAATCGACGGAACGGATGGTCTGGCCAAGGCGCTGGTCCCGACCGGTCATTTCTTCAGGGAATGTCTTATATTTACCGTCCGGTTTTGTTTCGGAGTAATAGGAGCCATCCTGATTGAGGTATGTATTGATGAAAGGACGGGTCAGCGATGCGCGAACATTCTGTTTATTATAGTAGTAGTTGGCGTAACCCACAGAAAGAGGATTATCCTGCTCAACAGCAAGCATGACTTCGTCCGTCGGAACCGCATCGCTGGAGAAAAGATCACGGTATGATCCTTTGCCTTTATTGTATGCAGCCCCGGTGTGGATGGAGAATTTGCCGCTTTCCATCACAGATTTTGCGGCATCGGCAGCGGCCGCATAGAGGTCATCGGAACTGATGCTGCAGCCGGCAACATAGGCAGTGCCTGCATGGTACTTTCGCCAGGAGGCCTCATATAGGCAAACGCGGGATTTAAGCAGAAGAGCACACCACTTGTTGATAAAACTTGCTTTGCTTGACGAGGAATTATCCGCCTTGATATGCTCGAAAGCATAATCGCAGTCATCCATTATATGGGTGACAATGACATCACGGGTATCCCTAGGAGCAGTGAGCTCCGGATCTCCCGGGTTAAGGACATGGTCTATCCACGGAACGCCACCGTACCAATAGAGCTTTTCGAAATACAGCCAGGCACGGAAGAAGCGGGCAATTCCGTTGTAGTTGTTTCGGACATCTTCCGGGACCGTATCGTAATTATTGTGGTCCAGGAAATAATTGACGCTGCGAATATTACCCCATCCCCACTTGCCCTGTGTGTCAGGAATCAAGGCCCCAAGTTCATAATCATCAAGCTCGGTCTTGGCCATATAGTCACACGCCAACTCGTCCTGATGATGGACAGCCGTTCCGTTGGGGAAGAAGCTGTAGAAAGAATTGCAGTACAACTTCAGGCCGGTCTCGGAACCAAAAACAAGTGCCGCGTCAGCTGAAGATTTCTGGTTCTCCGTAAGATCACAGGCAGACAGCAATGCTATGCCGGCGGAGAGTAAGACGATAGTTCTAATTATTCTCTTTTCCATATTGCTCTCTCCTTAGAATGTCATGTTAATACCAAAACTGTAGGACTTAAGGACAGGATAGCATCCACCTGTCCCTGCGGTCGTATCGTGATTTTCCGGATCCTGGCCAAGGGCAAGTACGTCAACCGTGCCCTTAATGTACTTGTACATCGGCGACCAGTCCCAGAGATTCTCTCCGGAGAAGAATATGCCGACTTTCGAAAGATGCAGCGGTTTTATCCATTTATCCGGAAGATTGTATCCAAACTGGACGTTTTTCAGGCGGATATAAGAGACGTCCAGCATATAACGTGTATTGCCGCGCCGGCTTGTTCCAGCAAGGGGATTGGCACCCGAAGAATAACGGGGCAGCCAGGCATCGCGGTTCTCCTCCGTCCAGTAATTGCCAAGGACCCATTTGGGAATCTGGTTATACGCACGGTTGTACTGGCCCCAGATCATTCCACTGTCGCCTTCCGTGATAAAATCCTGCTTGCCAACTCCCTGGAAGAAGACGGAAGCGTAGAAATTGTTCCAGTCGGCACTAAGGGTAAAACTGTAAATGTATCTGGGCTCGGAATTACCGATAATCATTCGGTCTCCAGGATTGGAAAGTGTCTGGTCTCCCCTATCGATGTATCCGTTGCCATCCAAGTCCTCAATTTTGGGATCGCCGGGGTGGATCGAATAGTCCTTTGAGAATTGGTTGATGATGTCGTAACGCTCAGCGCCTGCTGCCCTAGCTACTGCTTCTGCCGCATCGATATCTGCCTGATCCTGCCAGAGGCCATTGCAGACAAAGCCCCAGAGTTCGCCTATCACCATTCCGGGATAGTATTGCGGGATATTTCGACCGCCAATATAGCCGGTGTCGTTATTGTATTCGTCAATTTTGGAGACATAGTCCGCCAGCGTACCCTTGATGCTGTATCCGAAGGGTTTGCCGGCCAGTTTGAAGCTATTCTTCCACAAAATGGTTAACTCACAGCCGCGCGTCGTAAGGGATGCGTAGTTGCCCTCGGGGGCATCCGCACCATAAACCGACTGGATGCTGGGACCGGCCGTAAACATATCCTGCGTCTTTCGGGTGTACCAGTCGGCGTTGATAGTCAGACGGTCCTCAAAGAAGCCTAGATCCACACCCGCATCGTATGTCTGTGACTTCTCCCATGTGAGGTTGTCCGGAATGGGGTCCGGAGCTTCTGTCTGGCGGTATTTGGTACCATTCAACAGGCGGCTGCTACCAAAGCTGAAGGTTTCGTCGTAATAGTACTCGCTCACGTTACTGTTACCAAGAGAGCCATAGGAGAAACGCAGCTTGGCATTGGAGAGATACTTTTTCCCGATAGGCTTAATCCAGGGTTCTTCGGTGATCCTCCAACCCGCTGATAATGAAGGGAAGAAGGCCCAACGCTCATTGGAAGGGAATTTGGAAGAACCGTCATAGCGGCCGTTGAACTGAATCAAATAACGGTCGTCATAACTGTAGTTGATCCTGGAGAAGATGCCTACGGAGCGCCATTTTTTCCAGGTTCCGGTTATTCTTTTGTCATCCGTACCAAAGGTCAGATTGATGTTCTCTACGCTTTCAGAAAGAAGGTCAGTATTTTGTACGTGAATCTTGTCACTGGAACGCTGCTCATAGTTGTAACCGAGCATTGCCTTGAAATAATGCTTCTTAATGGTCTTTGTGTAATCCGCATAGGCATTGGCCGAGATATATTTTATAATATTCCGGTCATCTGTAAAGGATGACACAATTCCCGATTTGGTTTCCATGACGCCGGGCCTGGGGGAATACTCATCCGGATACTTTCGGGTATAGCCGTTGGAGTTGGTCAACTTGTAGGTGGCATCAGCGTTGAAGGTTAAGGTATTATCGAGGAAGGACGCACTGAGGCCGACAGTATTCTTGACATCGTCATTTTCATAGACATTGGTACTGGCGCCATAAAGGAAACCTCCTACAGAGTTGGCCGCAGCCTGCGTCATCGTGCCGTCCGGATTATAGAAAGGCATACATACAGGAGCCTGGGAATTGATGTTGGCCCAGATGTTACCGGCCGATCCGCTGGAGACTATTGGGTTATTATACTTGCGGTGCCCCTGTTCGAAGTTGTTGCTGATCCTAAGCCATGGGAAGGGCTTATAACCAATCTTCACACGGAAGTTCTCCGTAAGGCATTTATCCGTATTGGTGTCGGAGTTATACAGTCCCGAGTAATGATAGACGCGGCCTGAGACATAATAGTCGAATTGCTTGTCCGAACCAGACAGGGAAAAATTGTGCGTCTGGCCGAAAGAGTTGTCCTTGTAAAGGATTCCAAACCAATCGGTACCTTCGGGGAAGTATGCATAATTGCCTGCATCAACTCTCCATGAACCGTCACTCACAACTGTACCGGTGTTGCCGGTATCGTGGCGCAAGCGATAATCGTTTAGCCAGGCGAGGGAGAACGGCATTACGAGATTCATGTGCGTGGGAAGGTTTCCATTGTAATTGAACCAGCCTTCGCACATCATCGTCGCCCACAGGAGACCATCGGTAACGTAATCGGGCTTCACCACCGGGGAGGAGAGAGTGAAGTTGTTGGAATAGGTTATGACCGGCCGGCCTTTCTGCGCGCTCTTTGTAGTGATTAGTACCACTCCATAAGGAGCCCGGGAGCCATAGATAGCGGCCGATGCGGCATCCTTAAGGACGGAAACGGAAGCAATGTCGTCCGGATTCAGCATAGACGGGTCGCCTTCAACGCCATCCACAAGAATCAGGGCACTACCGCCCTGGCCGATGGATGTGATACCACGAATATTGAAATCGGCAGTACGGATTGGCTTACCGTCGGCGAGGGATATGTTCAGGTTAGGAACGGCACCTTCCAGCATCTGCGTCACATTTGCATTTGGACGAGCATTGAAGACATCTCCGCCAATCTGGTCAACGGCTCCGGTGAGGTCAACCTTACGCTGGGTACCATATCCGACAACCACCGTTTCTTCCAACATAAGGGCATCTTCTTTGAGTGTCACATTTATGACAGAGAGAATCCCGATTTCAACCGTCTGTGTGACATATCCTATGCAGGAGAATTCCAGCGTCTTGCCGGATGAAACGTTAATGGAATAGTTGCCATCAAGGTCGGTAGCCGTGCCATTAGAAGTGCCGGAGACCATGACGACGGCCCCTGGAAGCGAGGCGCCGCCAGCGTCTTTCACCGTCCCCTTTATGACTCTGCTGCCCTGACCGAACGCCGCGAGTGGCAAGAGTGCGAACAAGATTATGATTATTTTCCTGAGCATACTTAGCGCGATTAGAATTCGATAATAGAATAGACCGGGAAGTGGTCGGATACGTATTTATGGCCATCGTACCATTGGGTGACCGTCTTGTATTCCGAGCATTTTATAGTGTTGGTTATCCAGATATGGTCGCATTGATAAGCTTTTGCCTCATTGCCCCATGCATTGTAGGTCTTCACATCATCCGTAATCGGAGCGACCTCCCTGGTGCAGACCATCGACTCACGGATGCCTTCGAAGACGGAATCGTCGGCATGAGTGTTGAAATCCGCCATCATAACGATAGGAAGGTTGTTCGTGTTGAGCAACTTGATCCGCTTCTGGATCAGCGTCATCGCGCTTTTACGTGATGCCGTAGTCAGGCCAAAGTGGGTGTTAATGTAAAAGAATTCTTGCCCGGAGGAGAGGACCTTCATAACGGCCCAGTGGACATAGCGGACATATCCGTCCCAACTCGTAGATGATTTATCCGGGGTGTCGGAAAGCCAGAAAAATCCCTCTGAGAGCACCTCAAGTTCGTCAGGGCGGTACATAAATGAATTCATCGGGTCATCGACCGGGGCCCCTACGTACCCGTGACTGGCGAGGGTCCCACTCATGTATTTCCACTCGGTCGCCACAAGTTCCTGAAAACCGACGATGGACGGCTGCTGGTCGATGATCATGTCACGGCAGGCGCCAGCCCGCATTCCCCAGTTGTTGAATGCGTCGTCTTCGGTTGTCGTTCCCCTAATGTTGAAGGTCATCACTTTCAACTGCCCCGGACTCAGGTTCGGGTGATTGTTCTTCGGCTCCTCCTTGTGACATGAAAGAAGAACAAGAAAGAGCAATGGGAAAAGGAAGAAGTGTTTTTTATGCATAATCCTATATTTAGAATCGTTAGAGAGTCAATGTCGCGCTTATGGGATAATGATCCGAGATCAAATCGTGCCCGCCATACGCCTGGGTATCGGTGTGGTATTCCAGGCATTGGATTCCGGGGCTTATCCAGATAAAGTCGATGATGCGCTCCTTGCTCTTATTGCCCCAGGCATTGTAAGTTGGGACATCGTCGGTAATGGGCGCAACATCATGCGTGTTGCGCATAATCGGCTTCAGACTGTCGAAGGCCTTGCTGGAGATATCCGTGTTGAGGTCTCCGCTGAAAATCAGCGGAAGGCCTTCCGGATTGATTTCATGCATCTTGCCCACAATCATGTCGATGCCCTCTTTCTGGGAAGTCCAGGTGAGGCCGAGATGGGTGTTGAAGTAGAAGAAACGCTTGCCGGACTTATTCAGCTTGAAAAGCCCCCAAGTGAGGGAACGGTTATACTTTTCATCAAAGGATGCCGACGGCACATCCGGCGTCCCGGACACCCAGAAGGTGCCGCTGTCAAGCAGGGTGAGAACGGAATACTTGTACAGGAAACCGGAAGTTTCGCCTTTATCCGCCCCATTATCCCGGCCGATACCTACACTGCCATAATCTGCAGCAAGGCTATCCCTGAAAAAAGACCACTGGCCCTTGAACTGCGCCTCCTGGAAACCGACAAGGTCCGGCTGCCGGGTTCTGAGCATCTCCAGGCAAGCCTCTTTCCTGGAAGACCAGTTGTTGGAAGGTTCCGCTTCCCTGACATGGCTCTGGCGAACGTTGAAACTCATCACCGTGAGGCGAGGGCTGCAGGAGCAGGCAGCCAGGACAAGGAGGAAGGTGGCAAACGGTTTCAGGGCAGAGGACATGGGGTTATCAGTTACGGTTCCGATGGCAAAGTTAACGAATGAATTGGCCAGGACGATATAATATGAGGTAATTCGACATTAAAATTGAGCAATAATTAAATACTTTCCTATTAATTTCAAACAAAATATTAATTTTGTAGAAAAATCGACCTCATGGGTATCATCACATGTCTTATGGCTGCCCTGGTTGCAGGAGCCATGAACTTCAGGGCGCTTCCCCTGGAAGAGACCGGACTGAATATCGCCACCATTTGCCAGGACCTCCAGGGCAACATGTGGTATGGCGGTATCGACGGTCTCATGATGTATGACGGAAAACGTTTTACGCATTTCAAATATAGTTCCCAATTGGAGGCCTGTGACCCTGACAGCCACATCTACAAATTGCTCTGCGATGACGACGGACAAATCTGGGCGGCGCATATCAGCGGCCTTTCGGTCTTTGACGGCAGCAACCTCTCCTTCGACAGCTTCCCCAGTCCCGAAGGGTCGTTGACCAATCTCATTCAGCTCGGGCACGGGAAATACCTGATCGTTGCCGGCAGGCAACTTTGGATATTTGACCGGGAGAGCGGACAATTCACCCGCGACGGAATTCCAGAAGAGCTTCGGCCGCTGGCAGTCACCGCCTTATATGGTCCGGATGGCGGGGATGTCTATATCGGCACGGCCGGCGGAACGGTTTACCGGACCACTGCGCAGTGGGAAAACCCCACCATTGTGGCGTCCGCAGGATGCGTGGTCAACTGCATCCTCCGGAACGGAGATACGCTCTGGATCGGGACGGGAGAAGACGGGCTCTGGGAAGTATCGGCCGGGGCTCAGAAAGTGGAACAGAGCGGCAGGGACTATGTCAAATCCTTGTGCCTTGACAGAAGCGGCAGGCTTTGGATGGGGACAAAAAACGGGCTTAAAATATGGGAAAACGGCGTATTCCGCGTATTCCACTATGAGTATTACAACCCGGGCAGCATCTCCCATGACAGTATTTGCGACATCTTCATGGACGCGCAGGGAACCATGTGGCTGGGCACCTATTATGGCGGAGTCTGCTACTACACACCGAATTCTTCGCAGTTCGAGACCATCGTTTCCAGGCCCGGAACCAACAACCTGTATGGGATTGTTATCAGCGACATTACCGAAGACAAGGACGGATCCCTGTGGATCGGCACCAACTCTGGCGGGCTCAACCACATGCTCACCAACGGGCTGTTTGAGCATATCGGCAGTGAGGGAGACAACCCCGTGGATGTCAAATGCATCTTCATGAGCCCGCTCACCGGACGCATCTACGTGGGGGCCGACCGCTCGGAGATCCTGCTGCTTGACAAAAGGACAAAAACCCTGAAGCCCCTCGGAATGGGTGGGCCGCATAGTTCTTACGGCTGCTATGCCATCGTGGACAATCTCCATGGCGGATTCTATGCCGGTGGGAACGACGGTTTGTATGAATTTGATGAGAAGACCGGCCATTTCTCCAAGATCTACATCTCGGAGGACACCGCCAACATCAAATCCATGAAACTGGATTCGCGGGGAGTGCTGTGGATCGGCAAGAAATACGGTGTCACGGCCCTGGATACAAACAGCGGGAAGGTGATGGCGCTGCCGGAGATTCTCGCATTCATCCAGTATGTTGAAACCTTCCTGGAAGATACCGGCGGAAGGATGTGGATGGGCTCCAACAGCGGAGTCTACGCCTACGCCCCCCTGACGGGAGAGGTTGAGTCCTTTTCTGAACAGGAAGGGCTTCCGGACCACGTGGTTCACGGAATGGAGCAGGATGCCTCGGGGGTCCTGTGGATCAGCACCGACAACGGCCTGTGTCGGCTGGACCCTTCTGGCGATGCCACCTGGACCTTCACCACGGCCGACGGCCTGCTTGACAACCGCTTCACGCCCTATGCGCACTGCAAGACCCGGACCGGAAAGATGTACTTCGGAAGCCTGCACGGTATCATTTCGTTTGATCCGGGCGCCGTGGCCATGCACAGCGAGATGGTTTCTCCCGTGATTTCGGGCGTAGAGGTGAACGGCATTTGGAGAAGCGTGAACGGAGACCAGCTGGTTCTGAGGCCTCACGAAAGGGACCTGGTGGTGGCGTTTTCCTGCCCCGACTATATCTCGGGCGACAACGGCAAGTTCTTCTGCAAACTGGAAGGCGTCGACGCCGACTGGTACGAGGCCGGGAAAGACTGGCGGGCGGTATATCCCACGCTCCGGCCGGGCGACTACACCTTCCGGCTGCGCTACCGCAACAGCGCGGGCGTGAGTAGTGACGCCCAGGCGCTCCTGCATGTAAAGCTGAGCGCCCCCTGGTACCAGACCAGAACGGCCAGGATGAGCGGTGTCTTACTGATACTGTTGTCGGTTCTGGTGGTGTTTGTCTGGCTGCTTTCCAGAAAAGACAAAGAGTACAAAGCCCGGATGGAAAAGGCCCGGACCGACCTTCTGCGGGATTTCTCGCTGGAATTTGTGAGCATCGGCGCCAATAAATCGGCCGACAGGGAGTCCAGCGTGGCCCGGACTTTCAACAGTTCCGACGAGGTGTTCATGCGACAGGCCATGAAAGTGGCCAAGGAGAATATCGACAATCCGGACTTCTCCATTGACGATTTCGCTGGGAAGATGCTCATGAGCCGGTCGAACCTTAATATAAGGGTAAAAGCCTTGTTTGGGGTATCTCCGCTGGATTTTGTGAAGACGGTTCGCTTCAACGAAGCCTGCCGCCTGCTGCGGGCAGCCAGGCTGAGCGTTGCCGCAATATCCTATAAGGTGGGCTTTACCACGCCCTCCTA
>JAEEGK010014484.1_pt1 | contig 17616 bp, 9 predicted proteins | sample 8958771 | NCBI WGS metagenome assembly JAEEGK01 (sample SAMN16246547, study PRJNA631951) | gut metagenome | biome: gut microbiome; feature: rumen; material: SC-attached | host: Bos | place: Iran: Karaj | collected 2018-10
TGTTTTGGTTTTTTGGCTCATTCCCCATTCCTTAATCCCCAATCCCCAATCCCTATTTTTTTTTTATTTAATGAACCATATAATAAAATATTTTTTTTCTTTTACCATAAAAAATTATTAAAATTTTTTTTTTAATTATTGTCTATTTTAAAAGGAGTAAAAATAAAATTCAATCACATATTTTAAAAAAATTATTTGCTTGATACCAAAGGTATTTAACCTTATTAACACCTTTAAAAACATTTATTAATTTTTTTTTACTTTTAAATATGTATTATCATATATAATTTAATATTTAATATGAATTGAAAAAAACTTTAATAACAAAAAATCTTCTAATTAAATATATTAAAAAAATTTCTTCTGTCTATTACATTAAAACAACTTAATTAAGATAAGTGTTAAAAAATATATAATAATTTATTATTTGGAAAGTTATTTTTATTCATAATTAAATAAAAATATTAAATGAGTAATGATGGAAGAGAAAAAATAATAGAAAAAAAATCACATCAGGAAAATACTTTATCAATAGGTATTGATTTCGGTACAAAAAAAACAATATGTGCAATTTGGAATAAAAGCAAAAAAAAGTCTGAAATAATAAAAGATCCAGTAACAAAACAATTAAAATTTCCTTCAGTTTTAAATTTTTCATCAGAGATTCAATATTTAGATAATAAAGAAGAAGAAAAAAGTTTTACTAAAAAAAAAGAAATAAATATTTCTCCTCCTGAAGGTGATAATCCAAATATGGATGAAGAGAAAATTAAAGATTCTTCCAATAATTATCAAGTAATGCATACTCAATCATTATGTCCAGAATATATAAAAGATTTTTCAGAAGCAAATTTAAATGATAATATATATGATATAAAAAAAATTTTAGGAGAAAAATTCTCTTCAAATTATTTACAAAGTTTAATTCCTAAATTAAATTACCAAATTTTAGAAGATAAAAATTCAGATAGACCAAAAATTATAGTAAATAATAAAGAAGTTTCCTTTGAACAAATAACTTCCTTTTTATTAAAAAAAGCAATAGATAATTCAGAGGAATTATATAATCAAAAAGTTGGAAGTATGGTTATTTCAGTACCAAATAATTTTAATAATTCAAAAAGACAAAGTATAATAGATTCTGCTAAAATTGCAGGAATACAAAATATTCATTTAATCAATGATACAACTTCAGCTTTATTTTATTATATTCATAATAAATATTTTATGAAAAAAGAATATTATCTTGTTATTGATTTAGGTGCAGCTAATTTTGATTTAAGTTTAATGGAAGCTTCTCCTAAAGGTTATATTAAAGTAATTTATTCAAGTGGTTATGGAGATTTTGGTGGTGATAATTTAACTGAATGTTTATTTGATTATTGTGTTAATTGTTTTTGTAATGAATATTATACTAAGAAAGAAATTATTTTGGAAAATAAAGAAAATAACTTAAATTTATATAACGAAGTTGAAAAAGGAAAAGTAAATTTAATATATCAAAAAAGTAGTTTTATTCATGTTGATTCATTTGATGGTGAAAATGATTTAGATTATACAATAACAAGAGAAGATTTTGATACAATAAATAATAAAAATTACCAATTTATTTTAGATTCAATAGATGAAGTTTTCACTCAAAGTAAATTTGAAATAAATCAATTAACAAGTGTAATATTATTAGGAGATAATTTAAAAATGCCAAAATTGATAGAATTAATAAAAAAAAAATTTGAATTTTGTGAAATAATAATTGATTATGATGAAGCAGTAGCACTTGGATGTGGAATTTTCGCTTCAAAAATAACAAATAAAATTCAAGATGAAAAAATATCTAAATTTAAAATATATGAAATAACTCAATTAACATTAGGAGTTAGAACAGAAGGAAATTTAATGAGTGTAATTTTACCTCGTGGTTCAAAAATTCCGATAAAAGCAACAAAAAATTTTGTTACTACTCAAGATTATCAAAATAAAATAATATTTGAAATTTTTGAAGGAGAAAGAATAATAACAAAAATGAATAATTTATTATGTAAATTAACTTTAAGAAATTTACCAGAAGGATTAAAAGGTGAAGTTAGTATTGATGTTATTTTTGAAATTGATTCAGATGGTATTTTAACTGTAACTGCAATTGAAAAAGATACTAAAATTGAAAGTCATGTTGTTACTTCTGCTAATGGGAATTTAACTTATGATCAAATTAAAAAAATAATTTATGATGCTGAAAAAGCAAAAGAAGAAGATATTAAAGAAGAAAAAAGAATTAGAAGTATGATTAAATTTAATGATGATATTATTAAAAATTTACATATTTATTATGATTATGAAGATGTTAGAAAAGTTATTGAAGGTTATAAAAATTGGCTTAAACAAAATCCTGATTTAAATAAAGAAGATTATGAAGAAAAAAATCAAGAAATGAATAATTCAATGCCTAAAGATATTTTAGAAAACCAAAATATTAAAGATTTCAATGATTTTGATTTTGATGATGTAAATGTTAATAATAATAATAACACAAATAATATTTTGATTGAACAAAGTAGTAATATCCAAGAAACTTAAATAAATTTATAAATAATAATTTTTTTTTATCACCGAATGCAATTTAAAAAAATTATTTTTTAATTTTATCATTTAATATATTTATATTCTTTTTCATAATTTCACAATTACTTTTAATATTATTTTTTAATTCATCTAATAATTGAATATTTTCATCAATATTAACACCAATTTTTTCTTGTTGACTAGTTAAATCTTTTATTTTAAGCATAATATATGCTTTTTCTTCATGATTATTTTTATTGGATTCCATATTTGAAATAGTCTTTGAAATTATATCTTCTATTTCTTTTATTGTTTGAAAATTTTCATTAAATAAATTATACATTTCATCTATTCTTGGTTTCATTTTGTGTAATTCTTGATTTAATGAATTTTCATTTAAGTTATCTTTTAAATTATTCATTGTTTTATCCAAATCATTTAAAAAATTTTTATCAAATAAACTTAAATTTCTTTTTATTTCTAATACTAATTTTGTTAGTGTTTCTTCTTTATTTTTATTTTCTATTTTTCCAATTTTTGATTCTATTTCTTTTATTTTATTTTTGATATTTTCAATTTGAATTTTTCTTTTGTTTTTGATATTATCATTTGTTAAAATCAATTTATAATCTATATTACTATAAAGTTCTGGATAATCTGATTTAAGTTTACTTATTATTTCTATTCTATTTAATAAATGTTCATTTAATTTTTCTGTCATTTTCATATTTAGAATTTGAGAATTATTAATATAATTCTTTCTAAATTTTTTAAATTTTTCATCATTATAAACAAAATTTGCAGCATCTTTAATTTTTTTAAGTTCATCCATTGATTTTTTATAAGATAAAGGATCTTTAAATAAATCTTTATGTTCATTATAAAATTTAATATCTTTTTCAATAGAGTCAATTTCTTTTTTAATTCTAAAAAATTCGTTAATAGGATTTAATTGTTTAGAATCTTCTTCATCAATTTTAGTAGATAAATTACTTTTGGTGGTTAAATTTTCATCGTTTTTAATTTCATTTGTTTTTCGTTTATTATTATTTTGGTTTAATTCTAATAGCATTTGTCTATTCATTTTTTCATAATCATAATCTGGATCTCCACCATCATAATATTCATTTTGATTTCCGTGAATCATATTCAGAAAAAAAATAATATTTAAAAAAACTAAATGGAAAAGGAGTAAAATTATTTTTTTTAATTATTAATACAATAATATATGGTGTTTATTATATTATGATATTATTCTTGTATTTTCATAAGACATCAACTTTATTACTTTCAAATGATTTTGTATATTTTTTTCAAACGGTGATTATAATTTTATATTAATTATTGATTTTTATTGTATTATATATTTCAAACAATGATGATAATATATTTTATTATGATAATTCAAAGATTATATTTATAATGAAAGAAAATGGATTTAAATTATTTATGATGAATGATAAATTTAATTATGTAAAATGAATTTTGAAATATCTTTTCTTTTTCAATTATATATTCTTCTTGTATATTTATTACCAAATATTTAATTACTTTTATTATATTAATACATAAACAAGAAAATATAATAATAACCTCATTTATATGTTTATTTATAATTGTTTTTAAATTAAGAATTTATATTATATATGCTCTTACAGTGATGAAACAATGAATTACTATTTTTTATTTATTTAATTTATTAAGAGACTTTCTTATTTAATTGATAAATTAAAAAAAGGTCAAAAACATTTCTTTTTATTATTTTTTAATAACTTTATATATTTATCTAATTTTCAATAGATTTTTCCTGTTATTTTTCTCATTGTATCACATTATTTGATTTCAGATAAATTAAATCTGAAATAATAAATAATTTATTTTAAATGAACAATTTACATTTTTCAAGAAAATTAATTTTTTTAAAAATACACATAGGAATCTTAATTATAAATTGTAGTTTTATAAAAAGGTCCAGAGATAATATTAATGATACTATTTATTGTTAATATTTTGATATGAAACTTTCAAATAAAATAAAAAAATATTAAAATTTGAGGATTTATATAATTTTAAAAAACAAATGAATTTCTAAGATTTATGTGATTCTCTGAATTTATTATTATAATTCAATAATAAAATGTCTAGCATGGGCTTAATTTAAAATTAATAAAAACACAAAAAAGGATGACATTAAAAAAATTTATATATAATTTTAATATTAAAATTTGAAATATTTTTATCAATTAATGTATTTTCTTTTTTTATTGTTTTAATTTATCTTCTTCAGAATCATTTTTTTCAATTTGGACATTATTAATAACTTGTCCACTATCAACCTCTTCTTTTTTATCATTTACTTTCTCATCATCATTTTCAAAAATAGTATTATCTTCATCGATATTATCAATATTTAAATAATTTTGAGGTACTTTTCCAGTTACAACAATATCAGGTTTTAAACTTTTTAATCCATTAACAATATCATTCCAATCAATTCCAGAATTAACAAATATATGATAAATACCTACACAAATTCCAAAAATAATTAAAATATAAAAAATAATTTTAATTCCATATAAAAATTTATTATAAGGACAAGCAACAAAAATAGGATTATAATTAACACCTCCTTTACAGAAATTTCCAGCAATTTTCCTATAACCTCGGGAAATAGTATAATAACCATTGCAAATTTCAGGAGGAGCATTTTTTGTAATATTTTGAACATCAGATATAGGAGTACAAGGATCTCCAGGTTCATTCCTATGATAACCAATATCACATTGATAATCATCTTCTGTACAAGAACATATTTCAACTGTTATTTTTCTCTCAAATCCTTCTCCATTTAAACATTTTGAATCTCTCTTTCTTCTCATATATGATACTTTTCTTCCTAAAAGACACTCATTTTGATTTTTTGAAGTTATTGATTTTGGAGTCCATATTTCATAATCTGATTTTGTACATATTGGCATTTTTAATGTTGAAAAATCTAAATTTATTACTACTCCCTTTGACTCACCTTCTCCTGTTTTACGAATACCATATACAAGGAAATGTTCTGATGATTGGGAAGGTTCTATTAAAATATTTTTAATAGATATATCATAATCTGATATTTGTAATTCTTCCCAAGTTAAACCTTCATCATATGAGTAATAAACAACTTTTGTTGGTATTTCATATTTTGCAATAACTAATAAACCACCATGATCACCTATTTCATATATATAAACTCCTTTCTTTATTTCATACCATGTTATTCCACCGTCACGTGAAAGGAATAAACCTACATTTGTATATTTATAATCTATATATCTTCCTACATTTCCATTACCTATTATTAAACCTGGTGCATTTTCTACACTATACATTTGAGGAATTTTTGATGAAAAAGAATATAAATGAAGATAACAATAATCTTTACAATCATATGGATTCCCATTTGAATCTAATTGAGGTGCTGTTAAACGCTTCCAGTCACCTCCTTTATTATGTGTTATTAATGTTTTTGCATAATTCATGTAATTTATTGATAATTGTAATTTTTTGGAATTTTGTCCTTTTTTCTGAGCCATTTTTTGCTCCTTTAATTGATTCATTATTTGCTGTTTTGCTAATTTCATATATTTACCTGAAACTACATTAGCTAAATAAACACCATCTACACTTTTAACATTTTCAAAGTCATTATCACCATCTTTTAATTGTAAATTATTTTTCACAGATAAAGAAAAATCTTTTCCTTTATCACCAGAAGCATATATATTTCCAAATTTAACACTTGATCCAATATTATTAATAAATAAAAAAACCATATCTTCAGAAGTATCAAGAAAAGTATACGAATGTTCTTTAAAACTCTTTTGATTAGTTATAATAGGTTGAAATTCATATCTTCTATCAGTATTATTAGCAATTAATAATTGAATTTCTTGTTTTTCTTCTTCAAGAACTTGAGAAACAAATAAATAATCTTCAGTTAACAAAAATTTATTTCCTTTCCTAACACCAACGATTTTACTATTGAAGAAATCATCAGAATAAACAAAATCAATTTTATAAGAATATTTCTTTTTATTTTCCTTTTGATCTCCATGTCCTTTAGGTAGATAAGTAACAAGAATTCTTTCTTTAGGAACACCTTTATTAATCATATTTAAATTAATAACACCCCAATTAAAAGAGTGAATATAATCACCTAAAATTTTCCAATCATCTCCTAAATTTAAAGTAACATATAATTCTTTGACAATTCTACAAGGTTCATTAACATAATCTTCACAAAGTGAATAAGCTGTAACTAAAGCCCAATTTCTTTCAGTAGGATGAAAAATCCATTCATTAATAGGTCTTCCTTGGAAAATAGCTCTTACTTTTTTTCCGCAGTCTTCAACAATCCAAGAAAAGCCTTCAGTACCAATCATAACAATAAGTGATTTATCTATTGGACTTTGTTGCATTGATGATACTTTACCAATTAAATCTTTCTTATTTTCTTGTTCTGCTTTTGCTGCTTCAGTAAATTCATCATTTAATGGAATCCATGTTACTCCCTTGTCTATTGATTTGTATACTTGGGCTCCCTCTGTTTGAATAAATATAGTATCTTTTGATTTTCCACACCATATTAAATCGTGAGGAGGAGAATCTAAATCTGTTTTTTTAAATGTTACTTGCTGCCCAAATACTTGTAATATGAATATTATGGAAATAATAATAAGGAAATTTAACATTTATTTAAATTTTTTTATTTTTATTTATTATATGGGTTTTTAAAATTATTTTATTTAAATTATATTATTTTATTTTTTAATTATATTTTTTACTTTTTCTTTTATTTTTTTTATGTTTCTTTTTTGAGGTTTGGTAAATGATGAAATCTTTGTAAAGCAATAAAATAGTTTGTGAAAAATTATTTAATGAAAATTGAATTAATTTTTTTTTATAAATAAATAATATTAGATTTCTTAATTCATTTATTAACTGATTTCAAATTTCAAAGAGAAAAATATATAATTATTTTTATATTTTTTAAATATTATCATTATTCTTACATTATAATAACTAAATATCTTAAAGATAATAATTTATATATTATTTCTATCTTTAAAAATATCAATGTTTTTAAAATAAAATAATTTTTAATATATAATTTAAAAATCAAATTTTTTATTCAAAAATGGCATCTTTTTCTATAAGCAGGAACATATATTAATTTTTTTTCTGAAAAAATTTGTTTTTATTCAAATATTATTTTAATACTTATTTATTCATCATTCATTTTTAAATGAAAAAATCAAGAATACCTTTTAATTGTTTTTTGATAAAAATATTACATTCATTATTATTATTATTACATACATTATTTATTATTCCTTTAAAAAAAATAAATCTTTTATTTTAATTAAATTTATTTTGGAGTTATTATTTTTTCAATTTATTTATTAAATAGAAAATACTTTTTAATGAATTAAAATTATTAATCCTAATAAGTCAGAGATTTAATATTTAATATTCATTATTGAAATATTATTTTAATTAATATATATATTATTATCTTTTATTCGAAATTTTTACATTAATATCGATATATAAAATGATATTATATTTTAAGGAAGTTATTGTTTAATTAATCAATCAATATTTTATTTGATAACTAAATCTATTTTTAATTACCTTTTTATTTCATGTTTTAATTCTTTTATCTGAAGTGTCATAAGAATGATAAAGAAAATTGTTTTCATTTTTAACATATGTAAAAATATTAAATTTATTCAATCTTTTCAAATTATTTTTGTTAAAGAAATACTAAATTGATTATAATTATTTATAAATTGAAGAGAAAATTTATTCTTTTAATTCAAAATAATTCCTTTGATTATGGTTGGTTAAAGTAAAAATTAATATTGTTATTTTTAAATTTTTTAGTAAAATTTTGTTTTATATAAATATTTAATCTATTCTTTTTTTAATTGTAATCTCCTTCTTTAAAATTCTTAAATGATTGTCTTATTTTTTTTTGAAAATATCATCAATTCTTTTCATTCTGAAATCCTATTCAACAATTAATTGTATATTTAATTTTTAAATTTTTTTTTTGGATTTTTGATATAATAAATCTTTCACATAAATCTTTCTTTTATTTTAATAAGTTCCTTAGATCTTTCATAATTCTATTATTTGGTCTTTTCTTTTTGAATTATTTCTAAATCAGAATAATCTGAATTATTTATTTTAATAACTTATTTATTTGTTTATTCATCTTCTAAATATTATTTAATTTAACGATTTTGTTAAATAATATTTATTTGTTTTTTTGATTTCTGAATTTAAATACCTTTATTATATTTCTATCACTTTGAATTTTCAAAACAACTTTTTTTAATTTCTTATTAATTTATATTCACTTAATATTTCTGAAATATATCCAATTATCGTATAATATTATTTTATAAAAAATTTACATATAAATTCTTGTTCTTTGATTACTTACTGAAAATTAATTCATCTTTCAAAGATTATTGAGTTTTAAAATATTTTTTCTAAATGAAAATTCATCATTAAAAACAAGAAATTTTACATAATTTTTTGACATTCAATTCAATTAATCACAAAAAATCATTCATCTATTTTATATGAACAATATTTTCAAACATTAACTTCAATATTATGTTTAAAAACTTATTATAAGTATAAATTTTTGTATTTTTTGTTAATTTAAAATAGTGAAGATAATCTTTAAAAAATTGTTTGATGAAAGAATAAAGATTGAAATTGTCTTTATAATAAAGAATTAATTCTTTGATTATATATTTGATGAAATATAAATTTAAGATTCTTCATTTTCATCTAAAAAAGGTAAAAACATCCTGAAAATAAGTCTATAAATTTTTTTGATTGAATTAAATTAATTCTAAAGTAATCTTTATCTAAAATTTTTAAAGATAAAATAAATAAAAAAATCACTAAATTCTTTCAAAAACATCAATAATCAAATTAAAAAGAAAAATTTAATTATAGAACTCACTTTATATTATAAATTTAATATCATTTCTTTTTTTTTGAAAAAATATCAATTTTATTCAGAAAAAAGTAAAATTTTTTTAAAAAGTGAAACTTAATTCTTTTCTGAGATGTTATATATAGAATAAATGTTATTTAAAAAACATTTATATGAAAATAGAAGAAGATGACAATTTTTTTTTATTGGATTATAATATAAAAGATTTTATTTTTAATGGAGAAAAAATGATAGAATATGGAATAAATATACCTACAAATATTGATTCTTCAGAATTAAAAGAAAATGAAATTGATTCTGATTATATTAATGAGAAATTAGAATCAGTATTTAACAATTGTAAAAATGATTTTTCCCAAGAACCAGCAACTAATTTAAAAAAAAAACGAGGAAGAACACCCAAAACAATTAAATCTTCAAATATTCATGATAAATTTTCAATGGATAATATGGTTTATAAACTTAAAACTCAGTCATTATCTTCAATACTTAATTTTTTAAATTTGTTTCTTAAAAAAAAGAAAATAAAAAGGAAATTATTTAAAATTGATGGAAAGATATTGAAACAAACTAAAAAGGAATTTAATATTGATTTTTTTCAAATGAAAATAAAAGATATATTATTAATGAAAAGGTCTTCAAAAATCAAAATTAATAAGCCATCAAATAAAAGTATTATCAAAAGGATTGAAAATAATAAAAAAATCAAAATGATATTAAATATGAGCTTGATAGATTATATTAATAATATTTATATGAAATTATCAGCTGCAGAATTTAAGAAACAATATGGAATTTATAATATTTTGTTTAAAGAAAATCAACAATTAAATGAAATAAGAACAAAAATGGAAATTTTTGTTCAAAATGGAATTATTAATTATTTTAAAAAAAAACAATCGAGAAAAAAAACTGTAATTAAATTAAAAATATCTAAATAAATTATTTCTAATTTTATTTTTTGTTCATATTTATTTTTCACTTTAACTTTTTTTTAAAAAAATTATTTAATTTTTCAAAATAAATAATTATTTTATTTTTATTTTATTTTATAAATATTATTTATCATGAGTTTCACCACATTTAAAAGGAGAAAATAATTTATCCCAAAAACCTCTTTCATTATTTTTTGTTTTATTATTATTTTTTTTTAATTTATCAGCTTTTGCAAACATAGCTAAAGCATTTTCTAAATTATTTTCATTATTTCTTTCAGATTTAGGAATAATTTTAATTGGTTTATTACTTTCAGTATTATAATATTTTTCTTTTTCTTTTAATTTATTCATAAAAGATTTATTTGTATTTATTTCATCATTATCAATTGATAAAGAATTTTGAATATCTATCTTATTTTTACCATCAATCATATCTAATAAATTTCTTGTTGAAAAATCTTCAGTTTCATCAAAATATTCTTTTCTATCTTTTTTATCACTTATTCTAAATGAATTAAAATTATTATCAAAAAAATTTATTTCTAATTCACTTTCAAATTTGTTTTTTTCTACTACTGTATTTAATTTTTTTAATGGTTCTTTTTTCCCTTTAATTTGAATTTCTTCTTTTTTTTCTTCTTTATTTTCTTTTTTATTAATTTCTTCATTTTTTTCTTCTTCTTTTTTAATATCTTCCTTTTTTTCTTCTTCTATTTCTTCATTTTTATCTTCTTCTTTTTTATTATCTTCCACTTTTTCTTCTTCTATTTTATTCTCATCCAATTTTTCTTCTTCTATTTTATTCTCATCCATTTTTTCTTCATTATTATTATCCTCTTCATTTTCTTCAGTTTTAACATAATTTAAATAATTTTTTTTCTTTTCATATTTAACATTTTCTGCAGTTGGATTTTTTTTCTTTGAATTTTTTTTACCTCCTTTCTTATTTTTTTTTTTAACTTGATTTAAAATATTATTAAAATAATCTCCATCATCGTCATTATTTTTACCATCCAAATTTTCAACATTTAAATTACCAATACTTTTATTATCAATACTCCAATCTTTAATCCAAGGATGATTAAAAACTCCATTAATATTAATTCTTTTATCACAATTATATTCTAACATTTTATTTAATAAATCCAAGCAATTATTACTTAATTCTTTATTAACTTTAAATTTCTTAGTTAAAATATTACTGTAAATTTCATTATAATCATCATCTCTTTTTCCAAAAGGAGAAAAGCCTTCTAATAATTCAAATAATAAAACTCCTAAAGCCCAAATATCAACACAATAATCATAAGGAATTAAATTAATTAATTCTGGACTCATATATAAATGAGTTCCACATGTTGATAATCTTTTTGGTTCTTCTTCTGTTAATTTTACACAACAACCAAAATCTATTAATTTTACTATATTATTATTTTTAATCAGAAAATTTTCTAATTTTATATCTCTATGAATTATTTTATTTGAATGTAGAAATTTTATACTTTTTATTATTTGATTAAATAATTTACATGTTTCTCTTTCACTTAAACCATTCTTTTTATCTTCCATATATTTTAATAATGATGGTCCATTAATATATTCTAAGAAACAATAATAATTTTTTTCATCTTCATAATGAGAATACATTCTTACTATATTTGGATGAAGAATTCTTTCTTGAATTTCAATTTCATTTTTTATTATATCTATTGATATCCCCTTATTTAAAAGATTTTTTTTATTTATCTTTTTAACTGCATATTGAAGAGAATCTACTTTATTTGTTGCTAAATAAATTTTAGATAAATGCCCTGTTCCTATTTTTTTATCTGATATTTCAAAATTTTCATATTTGTATTTTTCTTCTGGTTCATAAGATAAAAGAAATTGTTCATTTAGATTTTCTTGATTTGAGAAATCTGTTCTCTTTAAACAAGATGAAGTTCTTTGTTGAATTTGAACTGACATTTTTTCTTTTTATTTATTTTTTTTGTATATTTTTTAAAATTATTTAAATTTCACTTTATTTTCTTTATTTTTATTAATTAAATTAATAGAAATAATTTTTTATAATAACAATTAAATTTATACTAGATAAAAAAACTTAAAAAACTTGATCAATCAAACAAATGTTTCTTTATAAAAAATTGCATATAAACATAAACAATAGAGATATAAGAAATTTAAAAAAACTTTTAAAAAATTAAACCAAAATTTTTTTTCATTAACATTTATCCATTAACTTTGTAAATTCATCATAATCAACTTCACCATCTTTATTTAAATCAGCTTCATCAATTAATTCTTTCCAAATATTATCATTAATATTAGTATCTCCTCTTCCTAAAACCTGACCTAATTCTTTAGAATTAATTTTATCTCTGTGATTAATATCAAACATTTGAAAAGCAGTTTTTAAATTATCTTGAGTCAAAATTACTTTTTTATCTAATCCAGCTCTTAAAAATTCTTCATATTCAATAAATCCATTTCCATCTACATCAATGATGTCCATTAATCTATTAACTTCTTTTTCACTTTCTTCTTGATTTAAAATTAAATTTAATCCTTTAATTAATTCATCTTTTGTTAATCTTCCATCACCATTATCATCAAAATTAATAAAAATTCTTCTTAAATTATCAGTATCTTCTTTTCTAGTCAAATTATGAACAATATATGCTAAAGTTGCTTGTTGTAATTTTTGATTAGCAGAATATTTTCTTAAATTATTAACAGCTTGTGATAAAATATTTTTATCTAATTTTTCTCCTTGATTTTTCATATTAACAATCCAAGGATGACTTAAAGCTTCTTTTGCAGAAAATCTTTTTTTAATATCAATAGTTAATAATTTTTTAATTAAATCTTTAGCATCTGAAGAAACATAATCCCATTCTTCTTCTTCAAAATTTATTTTACCTCTTTTTACAGAACAATATATTTCATCATCATTTTCTCCTGTGAAAGGAGGAACTCCACATAACATTATATATAATATAACTCCACAAGACCATAAATCACATTTTTCATTATAATTATTATTTAAAACCTCAGGAGCAATATATAATGGGGTTCCTATTTGTTGTTTAAACATTTTTCCCTTTGCTAATTTATCACTTGTTCCAAAATCAATAACTTTAATAGTAAAATATTCTTTTTTTGCTTCTTCTTCACTTTCAATTAATATATTTTCAGGTTTTAAATCTCTATGAATAATATTATTTTCATGACAAAATTCAACAGCAGATAATAATTGTTTCATAATATAAGCAGCAACCTTTTCATTTAAACATTTATTAGCTTTTATCCTATCAAATAATTCACCTCCTGTGCATAATTCACTAACTATATATAAACAATTATCAATATTAAAATATTCATAAACTTTCATTATATTAGGATGATCTAAAGATTTAACAACATTAATTTCATTAATTAAAGCTTCTTCTTCTTCTCCACCCATTCCAGCTTTATCTTTTTGAATTAATTTCATTGCTCTTGTGACTTTAGATATTTTATGTCGAACTTTTATTACTTTTCCAAATGCTCCTTCTCCTAATACTGAAACTTCATCATATAATGTATGTGGGTCTGCTTTTGTTTCTTGTACTAAAAGACCTTCTGTTATTTTGAAATCTTCTATTTTTTCTATGTTCTCTATTTTTTCTATTGGCTTTGCTATTATATCTGATGCTTGTTTATTATTATTGGGAAAACAACCCATTTTTTTATTTTTTTTTTTTTTGGAATTTTTATTTTAATCTAAAGGTTTTTTTTAATTTTTTTAAAGACTATTGATTTATTTTTTGAATTTTATTTTTTTTTGATTTGTTTTTTTAATATTTTTAGAAAATTATTATATGAGAAAAATTACATAAAAGAAAGAAATTTAAATTTATTTTAATTAAAATAATTTATTTTTTATTTATTTTTTGAATTATTTCAATTTATTATTATTTAAAAAAGAAAAGATAAAATCAATGGATGATATTCAAAAGAAAACAAAAGAAAACATTATCAAAGAGTCAGAAAATAATATTGCAATATCATCCATAACATTTAATAGAACTTGGGTATTTTGGGAGAGTTACACAGCAAAAGAACAAAATTTATCATATGAAGAATCGAATAAATCAATTTTTGAATGGAATGATATAATAACATTTTTCCAATTTTGGAATATATATCCTGGAAATGATGCAAAAAATATATTTTTTAATGGCAATAGAATAATATATTATTTCGAAGAAAAATATAGAATTAATGCAATGAATGTTTTTGTAAAGGGAATTAAACCAATGTGGGAAGATGAACAAAATAATGGTGGAAAATATCTTCAATTAGAATATCAAATTAAATTAGATGATACTGAAAAATTTGCGAAAGTTTCAAGTTTTTCTTGGAAAAAATTAATTTTAAATACAATGGGAGAAAATTATCCTGGTTCTGATCATGTTAATGGAATTAGATTTGTTGATAAGACTCATTTTGAAAGGGGTAAAATTATTATGTTTAGAATTGAAATTTGGGTTGATAAATTTATTGAAAATGAAAAATTAAATGAATTAAAAAATTATATGATTCAAGAAATGGGATGTGAAGTTATTGAAATTAAAGATATTAAAGTTGATATTAATAAAGAAAATAAGAAGAAAGGAAAGAAATAAAATTTAAATAAATATTTTCGAAAAATAAAAAAATAAAAATTTATATCGAATATATGTATATATTTAATCAATTTTGACATATTTTATTTAATTTTGATTTTTAAATAAAAAAAATAATTTAAATTATTCATTTTTATTTATTTTTTCTTCGATGATTGGTTTAAATAAAGTTATTTGATAGAAAATTTTTTTCTTTGTTATCCAAGAAGAAATATTATCAAAAATAATTTTATATAAACCAGAATCTCTAGAATAAATGATATATTTATTACTTTTATCTGAAGTACCTTTTTCTTCAAAAATATAATTCCAACTATTTTTTTCTGTATCAAATTTTAATAATTTTATATCAATATCTTTACCAACTAAATGACTATCCAAGTTAAATTGAATAAATATTAAACTATTATCATATAAAATTTCAATAATTTTTTCTATATATTTTCCTTGATCAATTATAATATCACTTTTAAATCCAAATTTTAAATCTGTACTTATTAAATTTATTGGTTCAATGTTAACTTCAATTGGTGAAATTTCTGTAGAACTTTTAATTTTTGTGGTTAATTCTTTATCATTAACAAGTAAATAATATGCAAATTGACGACTTCCTAATGCAATATTCCATTGATTTTGATCTTTAGTTTGACAAAGTTTATTTAAAACAAATGGAATATAATCTCTTATGGCATTTCTACATTTTGGAAAAATGAAATATATTCTTTTTAATATTATATATGTTATATATATAATTTCAAAATTTTCATCAATTTTTATCATTATTGATATAAATGTTATACATACATCTAGGATTTTATCTAATAAAAAAGTTATATCTTTTTGAAAGTAAAATTCATAATTTTTATAAGGTAATAAAACAAAATAATCATCTAAATTATCTACAAAATAATCATTATAAATATAACTTATATTTTGTTTATTGTCTTCTGAATCATTATTAGAATAAGAAGTGATAATAAATTTATTTGGGATTAATAAATTTATTAAAACATAACCAAATTTAAGGTAAGAATTTGAATAATCATTAGATAAATTTTTGAATAAATTTACAATAATTTCTCCAGCATATTCACTAATTAACTCATATTGTTCTACAAAAGAAAGGTTATTAAAATAATCAATCAAAGTATCAATTCCTTTTTCTTTATCATCTGCTTCATTTGAAGAAAATAATTCAAAAATTTCATCTTTTTTATCTCTACATACTCCATAATTATAAGATAAAGATATTTCAAATCCTTTTTTTAATTCTATTATAATTTTTTTATATGAAGTAATATTTAATATATATTTTAAATACAAATGCATTTTTCTTATTAGTATATCATACATTAAAACTCCTTTTATACTTTGAATTATTGAAAAAAGGGTATTTATAAGTAATGGGATTTTTTCGTTGTTTGGGAAAATATATGGAAAATATTCTATATTTAATAATTTATTTATTATTTTGTTAACTTCTAATTTAATTTCCAATTTAATTGATTTGTTTTCTTTTATTTTTATTAAAAAATTTAAAATATTGTCATTGATTATATAAAAATTAAAATCATTGTTCTTCTTTTCTTCATTTATTTCTTCATAAATTTTTTCAAGGATATTAAAAGAATTTTTCAAATTTAAAATAACATTTTTTTTATCTTCAAAATTAATAATTTCCAAAAACCATTTTTCAAATTCATTTTCCAACTGACTCAAAACTTCCATATAAAAAATAAATAATCAATAAAAAAACAATAAAATAAAATTAGTCAAAAGCCTAAAAAAAATATCTAAAAATTAATTTTTTAACAAAGTAAAAACATATAATATATATTTAAAAAAATAAACCCAAAAAATAATATATAAAAATGTCAAGAAGAGTCCAAAAGAAAACAGTAGTTGAAGAAACATATGAAGAAGTTCCAGAAGCAAACAAAGAAGAGATCATAGAAGCTTTTGAATATTTTGATAGAGATGGTAGAGGAACAATCAATAAAGATGAACTTAGAATCATTTTAACAAAATTAGGAACTCCAATGTCTGAAGAAGAAGTCAATGAAATTTTCAAAGAAGCTGGATTAGATGATCAACCTAATGTTAATTATAGAGAATTTGTTGAATATTGGGAATCTCAATAAAAATTATTTTTTTTTTGAATAATTCTGTTTTTTATTTCTTTTTTATTTAAAAACTTTAAAAGATGAAAAAGTTTAATATTTTTTTTTTATTTTTTTTTCTTTTTTAAGATTTCTATAATTGTTTGTTTTAATTATTGTTTAGAAAAAATATTTATTCTCAAAAAAAATAAAACGATTTAAATCTCAATATTTATAAAAAGACAATACTAAATTACTAGAAAAAAACAAATTTGAAAGTGAATTAGAAATAAATTTTTTTGATAATAATTTTAATTCATTTA
>JAEEGK010014485.1_pt1 | contig 17614 bp, 14 predicted proteins | sample 8958771 | NCBI WGS metagenome assembly JAEEGK01 (sample SAMN16246547, study PRJNA631951) | gut metagenome | biome: gut microbiome; feature: rumen; material: SC-attached | host: Bos | place: Iran: Karaj | collected 2018-10
CAGCGGCCATGATCGTATCGGCCGACCCGCTGGAGGTGGTCCGTTCGGCCATCTACAAGATTCCGGAGAACTACAGTTCCCAGGCGGAGCTCCTGGAGTGCTTCTACCGGGAGACCATCCGCAAGGGTTCGCGCTACACGTATATTTCAGAAGCAGTGGCGCGCATGTACAAGAATTCCTACAGGGGAAGTCTGGCGGCCGACAGGACTGCGCTGGAAAAGAGCCGCGTGCTCCTCAGTCAGCGGAAGCGGGACACCCTCAGCATCAAGGTGCAGGGCGGTCCCACGCTGGCCATGACCTTCGACATGGTGAAAAACCGGGACCTCCTGCTCAACGAGCGGGACATGGAACTTTATGTCTATGAGATGGATCATCCCACCTACATTGAAGACCGGCCCCAGTTTGTGGTCACTTTCCATCCCAGGAGGCCGCAGGACCAGGATTATGCCATGTATTCCGGAACCATGTTCATAGATATGGAAACGCTCTCCTTCACCCGGATAGAAATGTCCCTGGACATGAGCGACAAGGGAAAGGCCACGCGTATGATGCTGGTGAGAAAGCCCCTCACCCTGCGCTTCACGCCCCGGGAAGCCTCCATGGTAATAACATACCGCAAGGGGGAAAACGGCAAGTTCCGCCTGGGCTATTTCCGCTCCACCATGCGCTTTGGCTGCGACTGGCGGCGGCGCCTCTTCCAAACCAATTACACCGCCGTGAATGAGCTGGTTGTCACGGATTTACGGGAACCGGCCACGCCCATCGACCGTAAAGACATCTTCCGGGTAAGCGACATCATGAACGACAAGGCGGCAGAGTTCCTGGATCCGGATTTCTGGGAGGACTACAATATAATCGAACCGTCCGAAAGCCTGGAACACGCCATCGGCCGACTCAAGAAACAGATACAATAAGCATCATGAAAAGGATTCTCCATTGCCTCATCCTGACGGCACTCATTTCCTGTTCCCAATCCGTCACTCCCTCCAGCCGGGAAATGGTCCTGTGGTATAATGAGCCCGCCGGCGAAGTATGGCTGGACGGCCTGTTCATCGGCAACGGCTATATGGGCGGCAATGTGTTTGGAAGGGTTGAAAATGAGCGGATTGCGCTCAACGAATCCACTTTCTGGTCCGGTCGGCCCCACGACTACAACGATCCGGAGGCCCACAACTACTATGACCAGATCAAGCAGCTCATGTATGAGAAAAAGTACAAGGAGGCGGAGAAACTGGTGGATGAACATTTCTACGGAAAACCCGCCAACCAGCAGACCTACGTGCCGGTGGGAGACCTGCTGCTGGATTTCCAGAAAGGAGAGGAAGTAACTGACTACTACCGGGAGCTGGATATGGAAACTGGCATTGTGACGGTGCACTATACCCAGGACGGCGTAAAGATGACCCGGGAAGTGTTCATGTCCTACCCGGACCATGTGATGGTAATGAAGGTATCGGCCGACAAACCCGGCAGCGTGAACGTGGAAGCCAGGCTCCAGAGCCCCTTCCGGCGGAAGATTGCCGCCCAGGGAAACCGCCTTACCATGAACGGCACCTGGAGCTATCTCCCCACCCGCATCTTCGACCTCATTGCCAAGGTGGAAGGCGACGGAATGAGCTTCCAGACGGATGTGGTGGCCCTTCCGGAGAAGGGAAAGCTGGAGGCCACGGATTCCAGCCTGGTGGTTAGCGGCGCCAACTCCGTAACGTTCGTGCTCACCATAGCCACGGACTTTGTGAATTACAAGGACATCAGCGGAGATCCATCGGCCCGCTGCGAAAAGATTCTGGCCGATGTGAAGGGTAAGAATTATAAGCAGCTCAAAGCCACGCACCTGAAGGATTTCTCCGGCCTCATGAGCCGGGTGCACCTCACCGTGGGAGACGGCGCGGAGAATGCTAAGCCCACCAATGTGCGCGTTGCGGCCCTCAAGCAGGGAGAGCCGGATACGGACCTGCAGGCCAAGCTCTTCCAGTTCGGCCGTTATATCACGGTTTCCAGCAGCCGGGAAGGCAGCGAACCCAGCAACCTCCAGGGCCGATGGAGCCAGGACCTGCTACCCAACTGGGGCAGCAAGTACACCCTCAACGTGAACACGGAAATGAACTACTGGCCCTCCGAGGTAACCAACCTTTCCGAATGCACGGCTCCCCTGTTCCACCTGATTGAGGACCTGGCCGAAAACGGTGCCGAGACGGCCCGGCTCTATTACGATGCCGACGGATGGGTATCCCACCACAACACGGACCTCTGGAGAGGGACGGCCCCCGTAGACGCCGCCCGCTACGGCATGTGGCCGATGAGCGGCGTATGGCTCTGCCAGCACATATGGGAGCACTATCTGTTCACGGAAGACCTGGAATTCCTGAAGAAGTATTATCCCCTGATGAAGGGTGCTGCGGAGTTCCTGCTGGACATCCTGGAGGAGAATCCCAACTACGGTTACCTCACCATCCCCTTCTCCATGTCCCCCGAACAGGGCTATTTCATTGACGGCAATCCGGAGGAAATGTTCCTCGCTCCGTCCACCACCATGGACAACGCCCTCATCCGGGACCTCTTCCCCCACCTGATCGAAGCAGCCAGGCTGCTGGATGTGGACAGTGATTTCAGCGAAGAACTGGCCGATGTCCTGGAGAGGATCCCGCCCTACATGATTGGCGAAAACGGCATGCTCCAGGGCTGGATCGAGGACTGGACCCGCGGCCGGGAGAACCACAACTGGTCCGGCACCTTCGGCCTGTATCCGGGCAATTCCATCACCCTGAGGGGTACGCCGGAGCTGGCCAAAGCCGTGGAAACCTGGCTTGAGCCGCGCCCGGTGACGGTTTTCTGGAACAGCGCCATAGACATCTGCCAGTGGGCCCGGCTGGAAAACGGCGAGAAGACCGACGAGATTCTCAGAAAGATCTTCATGACCCCTGCCGGGAGGCGTCGCTTCGGCCCCAGCGGTTTTGGCAACAACCTGCATTTCTCCGGCTCCAACCAGTCGGATATCAACTTCGGCATCACGGCCGCCATCGCCGAAAGTCTCCTGCAGAGCCATGCAGGCGAGATTTCCATCCTTCCCGCACTGCCCGTAAGCTGGAAAGACGGCTCGGTGAGCGGCCTCAAAGCCCGGGGCGGGTATGAAGTAAGTATCTCCTGGGCCGACGGAAAGATGACCTCCTGCGAAATCAAATCCCTGCTGGGCCATCCGTTTACGGTTCGCTATGCCGGCAGGGTCAAAGACTTCTCTTTGGCCGCCGGTAAGTCCATCAAACTGGGACCGGAACTGGAATAGCCTTATCGGCCAATCAGTTGCAAGAATTCGTTCCTTGTCCTGGCGTCTTTGAGGAAGACGCCCGAAAAGGCCGACGTGGTGGTGACGGCATTGGATTTCTGCACGCCGCGCATGGACATGCAGGTGTGCATGGCTTCGATGACCACGGCCACGCCCAGCGGCTTCAGGGATTCCTGGATGCAGTCCCGGACCTGCTCCGTGAGGCGCTCCTGCACCTGCAGGCGGCGGGCATAGGTCTCCACCACGCGGGCCACCTTGCTTAGACCGGTGATCTTACCGTCCGGGATATATGCCACGTGCGCCTTGCCGATGAAGGGCAGCATGTGATGCTCGCACAGGGAGAACAGCTCTATGTCCTTCACGATGACCATATGGTCGTACGGTTCTTCGAAGAGGGCGCTTTTCACTATGACCTCTCCATCCTGGAAATAGCCCTGGGTGAGGAACTGCATGGCCTTGGCAACCCGTTCGGGTGTCTTTAGCAGGCCTTCCCGGCCGGTGTCTTCTCCCAACAGCTCCAGGATGGCCTTGATGTGCCCCGCAAGCTCCCTGGTGGTGTTTTCGTCGTATTCTTCTATCTTTCTGTATGCCATGGTCTGTTCTTTGTAGCGATGCCGCTTTAAAAATTTAGTGCAAAATTAACGAAAAAAATCCATTATATCATTTTTTTATCTATCTTTGCAGCCCCAAAAATTAAAACCTTGATTATTAACAATTAGAGCACTATAGACTATGTATTGGACACTCGAACTTGCCAGCTCCCTGGACGACGCTCCGTGGCCGGCCACCAAAGAGGAACTCATCGACTACGCAACCCGCACCTGCGCACCTGACGAGGTGATCGAGAATCTGGAAGAACTGGACGATGATACTGAAATCTACGAATCCATCGAAGACATCTGGCCGGACTACCCCACCAAGGATGATTTCATGTGGAATGAGGAAGAGTATTAGGTAGTCAACTCTCTGAAATACAGTAATCTAAGCGCATCGGGTGTGATTCTTTGAGTCACGCCCGATGGCCTTTTAAGGACACTGAGGGCCAGGTACGGAAACAAAAGAGAACACAAAAACGGACGCAAAATGATCCCTCAGCCGTGCTGGTAGAAACTAGTGGGCGGGTGTTCGGGGACCTTTGCCGCGAAACCCCGCGGCGGAGGTTGTCCGGGCGGGGAAAAATCACTATCTTCGTGATTGGAAGCCGGGAGGACCGCCATGATGACAACGATTCCAGACTATATACAGATGCAGGACGAGAATGTGCGCCCCTTGCTGCAGGAGGTGTATGCCTGCATCCGGACGGCCATTTCGGAGGCGGAGGAGCGGATCAGCTGGTCGATGCCGACGTTCTGGAAAGGGCGGAATCTCATTCACTTCGCGGCGGCGAGCAAGCATATCGGCCTCTATCCCGGGCCGGATGCCATCGTGGCGTTCGCAGAACGGTTGAAAGGGTACAAGACCAGCAAAGGGACCGTCCAGATTCCCCTCGACCGTCCGCTTCCGCTGGGGTTGATTGCCGACCTGGCCCGATGGAGTTACGAACACAATCGCAAATAGATGGCGACAGAGGAAGATTTCTTTGCCGGGAAGCCGGTGGAATGGGGGCTGTATGAGGCCTTGAAGAAGGAGCTGGTGTGGCGGTATCCGGAGATGGAGGTCCGGGTGGCGAAGACGCAGGTGTCCTTCTTCGACCGGCTGATGTTCGGGTGCGTGTCGTTCACGCGGGTGCGGCGGAAGGCGGAGATGCCCGCCCATTTTCTCACGCTGACCCTGGGCCTGTCGGAGCCGGTCGATTCGCCCCGAATCGCCGTGAAATGCGAACCTTATCCGGGCCGATGGACGCACCATATCGTGCTGGCCTCCCCCGACGAGATAGATGCCGAGCTGCTGGCCTGGATCGAGCGGGCCCATCAGTTCGCGCAGCGATAAACCCCGCGACTATGCAAGACAACAACCAGATAATCAAACTTTTCCCGGGCGAGCTCGGGGAGGCATTGCCGGGCCGCTGCTTTTTTGCTATATTTGCATTATTGGAATAATGGACCTTGGATAAACGGATATATGACAGTAAAAGAAGTATTGGAAGAGCTCAAGGGCCGGGATGTGGTCCTTTTTGTGGCCGATAAAGACGAAATCTCGCAGGCCGATGTCCCCTTCCCCGTGGTATATACCGGAATGGGCAAGATGCGCATGTTCAGCGGCCTGGTGAAATGGTACGAAACCCGCTCCAAGACAGGGAAACCCGTCATCCTGAATATCGGCAGCGCCGGATCGGCCAAATATCCCATCGGCACCATTGTCAACTGCACCCACTTCGTCAACGGCGGCTGCGAACTGGTGGACGACCATATCCACCTTCCCGGAGAAGGAGCTTCGGTCTTTTCCGGGGACTATTTCATGAGCACGCAGACCTTCAGTCCGGAGCAGGTGAAGGCGCTTTCCCGGCAGTACGACCTCTTTGACATGGAGGCCTATGCCGCCGCCCTGTTCTGCCAGATGCACAGCCTCCCCTTCTACTGCCTCAAGGCCGTTTCCGACAACCTGGACGGAAGCCTCAAGGACTGGCGCGCCATCCTGGGGGACATCCGGACACAGTTCACGGAGCTGCTGAATACCATTTAATTACGCAGCAGGTTCACAAAAAGGAGGGCTACACGGCCCCCAGGAGGAGGGTCCAGAAGAAAAAGCGTAGGAACCGGCCAACGAGGAACAGGATAGCGGTGAGCCACGGGTTGGTCTTATAGAAGCCCAGCGCAAGGGTGAAAAGGTCGCCGACAAAAGGGAGCCAACTGACAAGGGCCAGCCAGATGCCGTATTTGTCGATATAGACTTTCTGCTTCTCCAACTTGGCACGATCCACCTTGAAGTACTTTTCGATCCAATCCCATCGGCCCAGCCTGCCCAGACCAAAGGTGGTGAGGTTCCCCAGCCAGTTCCCGAGCGCAGCCACTACCAGGCAGGCCCAGGGATTGGAGGTCATCTGCAGCATCGTAATATAGAGTACATCGGCACTGAAAGGAACAATGGTCGACGCCAGGAACGTGCCGACAAACAGCCCCCACAAGCCCCAGGCCCCAAGGTCCGGGAGTTGCGACAGAAGGTCTGTAAGGCCCGTTATTAAAAGATACTGCGGCATTTAGGATGGCCATTCGCTTGTTCCGGCAAAGGTACACAAATTCTGTTGTATTTTTAATACCCTAAAAACAGTCTGTATGGTGCCCGGGCGGTCGAAACAACAAAATATTAGGGAAAACGCGGATTTTTTAAGCATTTTTATTACAAGCAGGTTATATCCCAGGGAAAGGAGGACGCGCTATGATATTTCCTTGAAAATGATTATTTTTGATTGGAAAAACCGAAACCGTAATATGAAAACCTTTATCAGAGCATTCCTATTTCTCTCCCTGGCCTTAAGCCTTGCCGCCTGCAGCAGCGCGGAAAAGCCCTGCCCCGTGCTAACCATCGAAGGCGGGCAGGTGCAAGGCGTTGCCACCAGCCTGGACGGCGTGTACGTATACAGGGGCATCCCGTATGCCGCGCCGCCCACCGGAGAGCTGCGCTGGAAAGAGCCTCAGCCCGTAAAGCCCTGGGAAGGCATTCTCAAGGCCGATGCATTCGGCCATCCCAGCTACCAGGCGGTGCACTACCCCGGGAACTACTTCACGGAGTGGGGATACGGCCAGGAGAAGCAATGCAGCGAAGACTGCCTGTACCTGAACGTATGGACCAAGTATCCGGGCCAGGAAGGCCGAAAGGCCCCCGTAGCCGTCTGGATCCACGGCGGCGGCTACCGCGAAGGCTGGGGTTCGGAGCCCGAATTCGACGCCCAGGAATGGGCCGCCAGGGACGTGGTCCTGGTATCCATCAACTACCGCCTGGGCATTTTCGGCTTTATGGCGCATCCGGAGTTATCGGCCGAAAGCCCCAACGGCGTATCGGGCAACTACGGCATCCTGGACCAGATCGAGTCCCTCAAGTGGGTCAGGAAAAACATCGCCCAGTTTGGCGGAGACCCGGACAACGTGATGATCTTCGGCCAGAGTGCCGGCGGCGGCAGCGTGCGCACCCTCTGCGCCTCCCCGCTGGCCAAGCCGTACTTCCACAAAGCCGTAATCATGAGCGCCAACGGCCTTAACGTGGTGAAGGACCAGCAGTTCCGCCTTGCCTCCGGTCCTGTGGTATCTCCCATGATGGTAAAGATGATGTTCGGCGGCCACACCCTGCAGGAAGCCCAGGCGGAAGCCAAGACCGTAATGGACTGGGCCGGCCTCACGGACCTGAAGAAAATGCGTGCCGCCTCCACGGAAACCATCTTTGCCGCCAGCGACCTGTACACATCGGCCACCGGGCAGCGCGGTATCACCATTACGCCCATCATCGACGGCTACGTGTCCGTGAAAATCTTTGACGACGCCGCAGCGGACGGCTCCCTGGCCGATGTACCGTACATGATCGGCTACACCAGGGACGACATGGCCGATATGTCGGAAGGGATTGCCGCCTTCTGTGAAAACCGCCGGGAGAAAGGCGGAAAGGCCTGGGCCTACGAATTCGCCCGGGGGCTGCCGGACGACGGTTCCCACCCGGAGGACAAGCTTAAGGGCGCCTTCCATTCGTCGGACCTGTGGTTCGTATTCAAGTCCCTCCAGCACTGCTGGCGTCCCTGGACCCGGGGCGACTGGGACCTCTCCGAAAAGATGGTCACAGCCTGGACCAACTTTGCCAAGTACAGTGATCCCAACGGGCCCGAAGACGGAGAGTGGACCCCTTGCACCCGGGAGAACCCCTCCTTCATGATCTTCAGGCTGGACGATGCCGATGCGGAGGCCTCCGGAATGGGCCAGCCCGTACGGTAAATAATGAAGAGTATTGCCATTTTTTTGTAACTTTGTAACCATGAAACGGTTTCATTGGTTACTTTCCACTTTGGCCGCCCTTGTGTTAGTGGGCGCATGCGGCAAAGACAACCCGGTTCCAACACCCCAGCCCGATCCGGATCCCACACCTGTTATCCCTCCCGAATCGGAGCCGGAAAAGGACCCGCTTGCCCTCTGGGGCCTCAAGGACCTGGCGAGTGCCTGCGGCCTGATGATCGGCACGGAATTCACCTATGGGGAATATAGCGACGATTCCCTCAAAGTGGTAATGAAACGGGATTTCGAAGCCGTCACCTTTGGCAACGAGATGAAGAACGACCAGATTGTCACCAATGCCGGTCAGTTCAACTTCACCCGGGCCGACCAGATGGTGGGCTGGGCCAAGGAGTGCGAACTGAAACTGTTCGGCCATACGCTGGGCTGGCACTCACAGCAGCAGAACGACTACCTGGTGAACAAACTCGTCGCCGGAGCGGCCGATGCCGACGAAGCCGCCGCCCTGGTGAGGGATTTCCACAAGAAATGGGTGGACGCCATGGTGGGCCACTTTGACGTATACGGCTGGGACGTGGTGAACGAAGTATTCATTGACAGCGGCGCCTGGAGGAACAAAGCCAACAGCCAGCTTTCCAACAACTACCACGTCTTCTTCTGGGGAGACTACTACCCCGGCGGTCCCAAGGAGTTTGTGGACACGGCCTTCCGCACGGCACGGGAAGCGCTTGAGCGTGAAGGGAAAAGCGCCATCCTTTACATCAACGACTACAATCTGGAAGGTGGCTGGGCGCACGGCAAACTGGAGGCCCTCTGCCAATATGCCGAAGGCAATCCGGACGTTACCGGAGTGGGTTCCCAGATGCATACTTCGGGGGACCTGTACAGCCCTTCGGAAATGAAAAACATGCTGGAGCGGATGGTGAAAACCGGCAAGAAAGTACGCATCTCGGAACTGGATGTGGCTTCGGGGAAGAAAATGAGCCAGGCCGATGTCATCCTGGATGTCTTCAAACAGTACCTGGATATCGTTCCCGAGGCGCAGCGGGGCGGCATCACCTTCTGGGGCGTGAGCGACAAGAACTCCTGGCTGGGCGCCAACAAACAACCCCTCCTGTACAATTCCCAGTATCTGCGCAAAGACGCCTATCTGAAGCTCCACGCATACCTTTTGGAGCGTTCTGGACTGAATAAGAAGTAATTACAATAATTCAAAACCTACTATCATGAAAAGCATGAAATGCTTGCTGGCCGCCGCGGCCGTGCTCCTTGCCGCCGCCTGCGGTCCCAAGAAGGCCGATGCACCCAAGGTGCTGGTCCTCTACTATTCCCAGACGGAGAACACCCAGATTGTGGCGCAGACCATCGCCACCGCCCTGGGGGCCGATCTGGAGGCCATCCTCCCCGTAGTTCCCTATGACGGAAGCTATCAGGAAACCATCGCCCGCGGCATGACGGAACGTCAGTCCGGCGTGCTTCCGGAGATTCATCCGCTCAATGCCAACATCGCAGACTACGATGTAATCTTCCTGGGCTATCCCATCTGGTACGGCACCTATGCCCTGCCTGTTGCCACCTTGCTGGATCAGGTGGACCTGAGCGGCAAGAAGGTGGTTCCGTTTTGCACCTTCGGCAGCGGCGGACTGGATGCCAGCGTCAAGGACCTCTCGGCCAAACAGCCTGGTGCAGAGATCCTTCCCGGCTATGGCGTAAGGGCCGCCAGAATGGCTGCCGTCCCCGCCGAAGTGGACCGTTTCCTCAAAGCCGGCGGTTTCTTGCAGGGTGAGGTCGTCAAGCTGGACGACTTCCCGGCACCGCATCCGGCCACCGAGGAAGAGGCCGCCATCTTTGACGCCGCCGTGGGTACCTATCCCATGATCAACGCATCGGCCGTGAGCGCCACCTCCCGTCCCGTCCCCGGCGGTGTGGAGTACATCTTCACAGCCAAGGACAAACCGCGCGAGGGCATGACCCCTCCTCCGGGAATGGAGCCGCAGGAAATGAAGGTGTACGTACTGGCCGAAGAAGGCAAGGCCCCCGAATTCACCCAGGTGGTCCGCTAATCCGGCACAGACAAAAAAACAGGTCCTGATGATGTTCAGGACCTGTTTTTTGTCTCTCTCCCCTACTTGTAGAGGAAGCGGCGGATGGACATCTTGGGCGTCTTCTCGAAGGGTTTGTCCATGAGTTCCACCTTGGCGATCTGGCTGTATCCGGGCAGCTGCTTGTTGGCTCCTATCCGGATGTTTTCCGGGATATCGGCCTTGGCCTCGTTGTCCAGGAGGGCCTTGGCGATGGCCTGTTCGTCCAGGAATACCAGGGCTACCAGCTTGCCGCCACGGTCCACCACCACGGATTCCATCACATACGGCTGGTTGTTCACCACGGCTTCCAGCTCTTCCGGATAGATATTCTGGCCGGAAGCGCCCAGGATCATGTTCTTGGAACGGCCGCGGATGAAGATATTGCCTTCCGCATCCATCACACCCAGGTCTCCGGTGCGGAGCCAGCCGTCTTCCGTGAAGGCGTTGGCAGTGGCCTCCGGATTCTTGTAATAGCCGATGGTGATGTTGTCTCCCCTGGCCTGGATTTCACCCACAACATGCTGCGGGTCTTCCGAATCTATGCGGATTTCCGTGATGTCCACGGGGCGGCCGCAGGAACCGGGCACATACGAGCGCCACGGGGAATAGGCCATGAGCGGACAGCCTTCCGTCATGCCGTAACCCACCGTATACGGGAATTTAATCTTCTTGAACAGACGTTCCACCTCCGGATTGAGGGCGGCGCCGCCCATGATATATTCCGTGACATTCCCGCCGAAAGCCTCGTGAAGACCGTCCTTAACCTTCTTAAGGATGATATTGTTGATACCGGGGACCTTGGTGAGGAACTTGATGGCAGGCTTGTCCATGGTGGGCTTGAGCTTGCTCTTGTAAATCTTCTCCATCACCAGCGGAACGGTGACCAGGAGGTAGGGCTTTACATCGGCAAAAGCCTTCAGAAGCGTTGCCGGAGTGGGGGCCTTGGCCATCCAATAGATGGAGGTGCCATTGCAGAGCGGATAGATGAACTCAATCACCAGGCCGTACATATGGGCCATGGGGAGCATGGAGACCATCTTGTCACCGGCCGGCATGTAACGCTGGTCGTAATCCACGTTGGCGGAGAAGTTGCGGTATGTGAGCATCACACCCTTGGGGTCTCCGGTGGAGCCGGAAGTATAGTTGATGGTAGAGAGGTCGTCCCAGTTGTCCGTGGGGAACTTCACATCGTCCGGGCCGAAGCCGTTGGGATACTTGGCGGCGAACAGTTCGTCCAGGTGATCCACCGCGTCCTGGATCTTGGGATCCCGGCACAGGAGCACATTCCAGTTGTCCACGTCAAAGACCACCTTGAGCTGCGGCATCTTCTCCGGGTCCAGCTGGGCCCAGCGGGCGGCGTTGGTGAACAGGGCAATGCTGTCCGAATGGTTCACCAGGCCCATGATGCTGTCCGGCTTGAAATCGGCCAGGATGGGGACTATTACGGTTTCGTAGGTGTTCACGGCCAGATAGGCGAAGCCCCAGCGGGCCCCGTTGTTGGCACAGAGGGCAATCTTGTCACCTTTCTTGAAGCCGGCCTTTTCAAAAATGATGTGGAAACGGGCGATATCAGTTGCCATCTGGGCATAGGTGAAGGAATCACCGCCGATGGTATTGAGGGCAGGCTTGTCCCAGAATTTCCGGGTTGCAGCCTGAAGTCTTTCAAGATAATGAGGATACTTTGCCATAACTGTTGTTTAGGTTTAACATAAGTACAGTATGCAAATATAGCAAAATTTCCAGAAAAAACCTATTTCCAGGGGACTACCACCCGGCCGGATAGTTCATGGTGATACAGTGGAGACCGCCGTGGCCGGATAGCAGGGCGTAGCAGTTGATGATTTCCACAGTATGGTCCGGAAAGGCCTTCTGCAGCTGCCCTGCGGCAAGCTCATCTAACGCCGAGCCGGTTCCCGGCATGAGCACTCCCCCATTGACTATCAAGAAATTGGCGTACGATGCCGGAAGGCGGTAATCTTCCAGGTACAAGGGCTCCGGAAGCGGCAGCGGGATAAGCCGATAGGGTTTTCCGTCAAGCGTGCGGAAACTGCGGAGCTGCTCTTCCATGGCCTTCAGGGGGGCATAATTCTCGTCTGCAGGGTCTTCGCAGGCCGTATAGGCAATGGTATCTGCCGAACAGAAACGGGCCAGGATATCCACATGGCTGTCGGTGTCGTCCCCCACGATGCCGCCATGGTCCAGCCACAGGATCCGCTTAAGGCCGAAGGCGGCTTTCAGCTTTTCTTCTATTTCCTCCCGCGTGAGATATTCGTTGCGGTTCAGGGAGCAGAGGCATTCGGAAGTGGCCATCAGCGTACCGGCCCCGTCACAGTCTATGCTACCGCCTTCCAGCACGAAAGGACGCATATCCACATACTGCACATCGGCAGCAAAAACGCCTGAGCGATAGATATTTCTGGTAATCTGATTGTCCAGGTCGGCCCCGAATTTGAGGCCCCAGCCGTTGAAGACGAAGTCCAGGATCTGCTTCTGATCGCCGTTAAATACCGAAATAGCCCCATGGTCCCGCGCCCAGGTGTCGTTGAGCGGGCTTTCCGCATAACGGACCGGCCAGGCGGCAGGATCCACACCCCTGGCCGAAAAATCGGCCAGGCACTCGGCCTTGCTGCGGCAGACAATCAGGAGCGGCTGGTACTTCACGATGGTACTGGCCACCTGCACATAGCAGTCCAGGACACGGGGCAGGTTGTACCAGGCCGTGTCCGGATGCGGCCAGGTAAGCTGCACAAAAGCCTGCGGTTCCCACTCGGCGGGTAAGCGTTTAGTCATCGCCAAAACGCTTTAACAGAACGTCATAGGCATCTATGCGGCGGTCTCGCAGGAAGGGCCAGCCGCGACGCACGTATTCGCACTGGTCCATGTCGATTTCCACTACGCGGACACCTTCTTCGGCCTTTTCAAACTCCGTGAGCAGTTCGCCCTGGGCGCCTGTAGCGAAGGAATGGCCCCAGAAATCGATACCGGTGGAATGGCCGGTAGGGTCCGCTTCCACGCCGGTGCGGTTCACGGTGATAACCGGCAGGCCGTTGGCCACGCTGTGGCCGCGCTGGACCAGCTGCCAGGCCTGACGCTGCTGCGCCTGCTCCCAGTCCGGATCGGTGGGCACGCCGCCGATGGCCGTGGGATAGATGAGCATCTCCGCCCCGGCCAGCGCCATGGCGCGGGCGGCCTCCGGATACCACTGGTCCCAGCAAACCAGCACGCCCAGCGTTCCCACCGACGTCTTTATCGGCCGGAAACCCAGGTCTCCGGGGGTGAAGTAGAACTTTTCGTAGAAGAGCGGATCGTCCGGAATATGCATCTTCCGGTACTTGCCGGCAATACATCCATCGGCCTCTATAACTACGGCGGTGTTGTGGTAGATGCCGGGGGTGCGACGCTCGAACAGGGACAGCACCAGTACCACACCCAGTTCCTTGGCCAGAGCGCCGAAGGTGTCCGTGGATGAGCCGGGGATGGGTTCCGCCAGGTCACAAAGTCCGGCGTTCTCCTCCTGGCAGAAATACAGGCTGTTGTGCAGTTCCTGCAACACCACCAGCTGGGCGCCCCTGGCGGCGGCTTCCCGGATGTAACCCTTGAGGCGGGTGATATTCCCTTCGATGTCGGCCGTGCAGTGCTGTTGCACCATGCCGATTTTTAAAGTTCTCATAATCAATTATTTATATCGGCTGAATTGGCGCAGTTCCGAATCGGCCTTAATCTTGTCTATGATGGCGCAGACCAGCCGGAACGTACGGCTGTCCTTGGTGTAAGAGGCAGGGGTGATGAAATTTACGCGGCCCTGCTTCAGCAGTTTCCGGGCGGTCTCCTTCTTGCCGGGACGGGATGGATCGAACACGGCGATGGCGTTGCCGCCGAACATGTTCACCAGTTTCATGGAGGGCACGTCCGTATCTCCGTCGCCGAAGTAAATCATGTTGGTGAAGGGGATGCGCTTGTCGTCCTCGGCCCAGCTCTCGTTCACCTGCTTGGCGTCCCTGGAGGAGAAGATACCCTTTTGAATCTTAAACAGATACTGGGTTTTGGCCGTGAAGTCCACGGCGATGCCGGGCCATTCGGCCTCTCCGTTCTCGTCGTAAATGTAACTGCCGGCAAACACGTGCTTGAATTCCCGCGCGATGGGGGAACCCTGGATAATCTCGTCCAGGCCGGAAGAGTTGATGTAATGCTCTATGATTACGCCATGCTCCTTACCATATTCATTGATGTTGCGGAACCATTCCCGTACACCTTCGTAGAGCTTGATATCGGCTCCGTAACGCTTGAAATCCTCCCGGGTGAGCTTGATGCCGTTCTTGCGGGCTTCGTCATGCATTAACTTCATGTACGCCAAGATGTTAGACGCATCCTGGCCGATGGCGATTCCGTCGCTTTTGGCCCAGAATTCCTCCGGCGTCTGGCCGATGGCCTGGATGAAGCCGAACTCCTGCATGTTGCCCGGCGACAGGGTTCCGTCAAAGTCGTAAATAAGTCCTATTATAGGTTTTCTTCTCATAACTTGCAAATATAGTAAAAAATAAAAAATGCCCGGGGGGGACCCGGGCATTTTAGTTGGCAGTGAAGGCAAATTTATTTGACTTCGATGGTAACAACGCGGTTCTTGGCAGCGGTGTTGAACGGGTTGATGGTGTCGCCGTGAGCGTTGCACTCGATGTTGCCTTCCTTGGCACCAGCCTTGGTGAGGAAATCGAACACGGTCTTGGCACGCTGCTCGGAGAGCTTCTGGTTGCCACGGGCGGTACCGGTCTGCTTGTCGGCATAAGCGTTGATGGCGATCTTGGTGTCGGCATCCACGGCGTTCTCGCAGAAGTACTCCAGGTGAGCCTTTTCACGAGCGGAGAGCTTGGAGGAACCCAGGTCGAAGTATACGCTCAGCGGGGTGGCGTTGGTAACCTCAACAGCGGTGAACTTGCCGTTCTCGAAGAGGTAGGTCTGGCCATTCACGAGGTTCTTGTAAGGAGCGAGTTCCTTCTCCAGGGCAGCGATCTTGTCCTTGAGGGCAGCGTTCTCCTTCTCCAGGGCAGCCACCTTGTCGGCCAGTGCGTTATACTGTTCGGTGGTGAAAGGAACAGGGATAACAACCGGGGTGATGGAGCTGTGGCGGTCGAAGTTGGTCTTGCCGAAGTTGAAGGCGAGGCCAGCAGTTGCGCTGGGGAACATGATGAGGTAACGGGAATCCGTGTTGTAGGCAGCAGCCTTGCCGATGAGGGCCATGATATCGAGAGTGATGCTCATGCGGTCGCTGAGACGGAAGATGTTGAGGATACCAGGGCCGGCGGCGAACTCGAGGTTGTTGGCAGCACCCTTGGCGAAGATGTTACGACGGGCGGAAACATCCAGGACACCGAAAGCCATGTAAGGAGCGATATTCCATACACGGGTCTCTTTGTAGCCACCGAAGGAGTTGGAGGCATTCCACATCACGTCACCGTGGAAATAGTTGAAACCGAACATCTCGTTCCTGTTGGTCTTGCCCTTGTTCCAGAAGCCGTGCCAACCGGCGCGGAGACCGATAGCGGGAGTGAACCACTTACCGAGGCTGAGGTCCGTAGCAAGGCCGATACCGCGGAGGGCGGGATGCCTGCTGAGGGAAAGGGTGGAGTTTACACCGGCACCGATGTTTAAGAAGATGTTGTCAAAAGCACCGTTGGTCTCATAGGCACCGCGAACGACGTTACCGTTTTCGTCACGGTTTGCATTCTCCTGAGCGTTTGCGCTGAAGGAGAAGAGGAGGCTTGCAGCTGCAAGGGCTCCGATAAGCATTTTGATACCTTTCATAATAAGTATTAAGTTTTAAAGTTTTGTTTCTTCCTTTTTCACTTGAGCCAAAATGGCTCCCAACAGTCCACAATGGGGGCTAATCAACCGCAAAATTAAGCATAATTTCTTTAGTTAACAAACTTTTCAACAATTTTTTAAAAATTTTGAAAGTCTGTGTATCTTTGCAGAAACAAATTCCAGGTGCCGTGAAGTTCCATTTGAAGTCAGATTACAAGCCCTCCGGAGACCAGCCGGAAGCCATCGACGGGTTGTGTCAGGCCCTCAGCGAAGGAGTGCAAAACGTTACGCTCCTGGGGGTAACCGGCAGCGGGAAAACCTTCACCATGGCCAACGTAATCCAGCGCCTGCAGCGCCCGGCGCTCATTTTGAGCCATAACAAGACGCTGGCCGCACAGCTCTACGGAGAGTTCAAGGCCTTCTTCCCGGACAACGCCGTAGAGTACTTCGTCTCCTATTACGACTACTACCAGCCGGAGGCTTACATCCCCGTTACGGATACCTATATAGAAAAGGATCTGAGCATAAACGACAAAATCGACGAACTGCGCGTAAGCGCGGCATCGGCCCTCATGAGCGGGCGCCGGGACGTGATTGTGATCTCCTCCGTGAGCTGCCTGTACGGCATCGGCAATCCGGACGACTTCCACGACCAGACGGTTACGGTCCGTAAGGGAGAACAGATGTCCATGACCCGCCTTCTCTATAAAATCGTTGATGCTCTGTACTATAGGACGGAAACAGATTTTAAGCGGGGCAGTTTCCGCGTGCGCGGGGACACGGTGGACATCTTTCTGGGCGGGGCCGATTATGCCGCCCGCATAGAGTTCTTCGGGGACGAGGTGGACCGTATCGCCCTCATAGACCCCGTCACCGGGGCCGTCTTCGAGGAGATGGACAAGATAGACCTCTACCCCGCCAAGAACTTCGTAACTTCCAAGGAGAAGGGCGCGGCGGCGGTGAGCCAGATCCAGGACGACCTGGTGAAGCAGGTGGAGTATTTCGAATCCATCGGCAAATTCCTGGAGGCCAAACGGCTCAAGCAGCGCGTGGAATATGACATAGAGATGATCAAGGAGATGGGCTACTGCCCCGGCGTGGAGAACTATTCGCGCTACTTCGACGGCCGCAAGCCCGGACAGCGCCCCTTCACCCTCATCGACTATTTCCCGGACGACTTCCTGGTATTCATCGACGAGAGCCACGTCACCCTCCCCCAGATCCGCGCCATGTACGGCGGGGACCATTCCCGCAAGGAAACGCTGGTGGAGTACGGTTTCCGCCTTCCCGCCGCCAGCGACAACCGTCCCCTCACCTTCGACGAATTCGAATCCGTCACGGGCCAGACGGTGTACGTGAGCGCTACCCCGGCCGATTATGAACTGGAAAAATCGGAAGGCCTGGTAGTGGAACAGATTGTGCGTCCCACGGGCCTTCTGGACCCGCCCATCGAGGTACGCCCCACCCAGAACCAGGTGGACGACCTCATGGAGGAAATCCGCAGTCGGGCCGAAAAGGACGAGCGTGTGCTGGTGACCACCCTCACCAAGCGGATGGCCGAGGAGCTGGACCGCTAT